>Ga0247722_10000210_pt1 | contig 37564 bp, 22 predicted proteins | sample MSEWelMarce3H_FC_FD_189094 | JGI IMG/M metagenome (GOLD analysis project Ga0247722, IMG submission 189094) | Subsurface sediment microbial communities from gas well in West Virginia, United States - MSEEL Well Study Marcellus 3H_FC | ecosystem: Environmental > Terrestrial > Deep subsurface >... | reverse complement strand
GTTCTTTGTATAGAGACATGTGTGCAGACGGATGATGTGATCTTTTGCCTCCAAGTGCCCGTATACTGTATTGTCCAAGGTATCTCGTATGCGCTTGATAAACGACCTGATCTCATCGACTGTATCTCGGCTGTCTATTGCCATTTTGCTAAATTTACCGATCGGCACCCGGCACAACGATTCGATCCAATTTGTCAATTTGTAGTATTCCGAAGTAGACTCATCCATTTCATATAGATACCGCAGTTTCTTGATTGCGATCGCCTTGACTTTCTCGTCTATATTTGACATCAGTATCTTGAATCTCAGGGGAATCTCATCCTTGTTCAGGTCTTTGATGTTTTTTTCCAACGATGAAATGAATGCCTTGACGTCATCATCAAGTTTGTTGTAATATGATCGCTCGTCTGAGTCATAATGCCTTAGCTCCGGATTGTTGACGTTCAAGCCAGCGCTACGTTTGCGAATCACCTTTGACTTTTTGTTCGGCTCATTTACCAATTCGTTCGCGGCACCTTTGATGAGGTCTTCCAATGGGGTTACAGTCATCTTTTTATATTGAGGAGGAATTGTCGTATTGAGCATGAAGATCAATATAGACCTTGACTTATATCGGTACAACACACATTGAAAATCACTTAAAAAAACTGACATCGTTTTATTTCTCAAGCAAAAGCAAAGCTCCGACTGCACACATGTCTCTATACAAAGAACTATCATACGAGACAGATAATGACATCGAGACGGTCAAGGCAATTCAGTTTTGTGTTCTGAGTCCTCAAGAGATCGAAAAGCGATCCGTCGTCGAGGTTCTCACGAATGAGTCCTACAACGGCACGGAACCAGTGAAGAATGGTCTGTTCGACTCGCGCATGGGAGTGATCGAAAATAATAAGATCTGCGGTACTTGCGAACAAAAAAACAACTTCTGCCCCGGTCACTTCGGTCACATCAAGCTGGCTAAACCTGTTTACCATATCCAATTCTTCGAATACGTTCACAAAGTACTAAAATGCGTGTGTTTTCGCTGTTCGAAACTCGTGTTGGACAATCCAGCAGATATCCAGGCCATCGTTTCGAAGAAACATTCCCGCATGAAGCGCTTCGAGATGGCATACAAGATGTGCCAAAAGACAAAGCGCAAATTCTGCGACATGGAGGGAGGCTGTCGCGCACGTCGTCCCGACCGCATCAAAAAGGACGGATTCGTCAAAATTGTAATGGAATGGAACGTAGACGTTGCGGAAGAACCCAAAAAGGTGAATTTCGATGCCGAAGAGGTGCTGCGCCTTTTGGAGAGGATCTCGGACGAGGATGCCGAGATTCTTGGATTCCATCGCAAGTTCAATCGCCCGGAGTGGATGATATGCACTGTTCTCCCGGTGCCTCCGCCTGCTGTTCGGCCTTCGGTGCGCACGGAAACGGGTCAAAGGATGGAAGACGACATCACTCACAAGCTAAATGATATCGTCAAATACAATCTGGCCATCAAATCGAGGATCGAGAAGAACTGCACGAAGGAGCAAATCGCGGTCCAGGTCATGATGTTGCAATACCACGTGGCAACCTTGGTCGACAACCAGATTCCTGGGATGAGTCCGTCCGTGCAACGTACGGGAAGACCACTTAGGTCTCTGTTCGAGCGCCTCAAGTCTAAAGAGGGTCGCATCCGTGGGAACCTGATGGGGAAGCGCGTTGATTTCTCGGCACGTACAGTGATTACGCCCGATCCTAACATCAGTATCGACGAGATTGGTGTTCCGGTGCGAATCGCCATGAATCTGACGTTTCCGGATGTCGTCAATGAATACAACATAGAGATGCTCACGCAACTCGTACACAACGGCCCGGGCAAGTATCCGGGTGCCAAATATGTCAAAAAGCGGGATCCTTACAGAACTATCCGGCTGAAGAACATGGACACAACGCAGATCGAGCTCGAAATTGGCGATGTCGTAGATCGCCATCTCATCAACGGCGATTACGTGCTTTTCAATCGCCAGCCTTCACTTCACAAGATGAGCATGCAAGGACACAGAGTGCGCGTGATGCCGTTCGATACATTTCGACTGAATGTTTGCGTCACCAAGAATTACAATGCGGATTTTGATGGCGATGAAATGAACGTACATGCACCGCAATCTCTGCAAACGAGGAACGAGTTGATTCAGCTCGCGAGTGTCCCAACTCAAATCATTACCCCGAAGGATAGCAAACCCATCATCAGCATCGTGCAAGACGTCGCATTGGGTGTCTATCGAATTACTAAGAGCTTCATTAAGATCACGGAGAAACAGATGATGAATCTCATGTGTCCCAATCCTCGATTCTCGGGCGTATTACCATCTCCGGACACACACGATAAGAAGATCAAGCTTTGGTCTGGAAGACAAGCACTTTCATCAACGATACCGGTGAATGTTAATTTCAAGGGCTCCAACAATTCCTTCGATGACAAGAATGGGGAGGACAAAGAAAATTACGTGATCATCGAAAATGGACAAATCATACAAGGCCGATTGGATACCAAGATATATCAAGATCGCACGCGCGGCCTGGTTCACTCTATCTTCAATGAATACGGACCCGAGGAGACACGACATTTCTTCGACAACACGCAACAGCTCATCTGTAATTGGCTGGTGCTGAATGGATTCAGTGTTGGCATTTCGGATCTCGTCGTCGAGAATGATACGAATTCATCTTTGAAAAAGATCATTCACGACATGAAGATCAAAGTGTATGATGTCTTGCGAGATATCCACATGAAGAAGTTTCAGAACGAGTCTATCCTCAACGATAATGACAAATTCGAGGAAGATGTCAACAAACTCCTCAACGATGCAATTCGGCAAGCTGGAGAGGTCGGCTTGGAGAAGATAGATGACATCAACAATCGCATGATAAACATGATCAAGGCAGGAGCAAAGGGAAACACAGTAAATATTTCTCAGATGATCGCTTGCTTGGGTCAGCAAAACATCGATGGCAAGCGCATTGCCTATGGATTCGAAAGCCGGACTCTACCTCATTACACCAAGTACGACGACGGTCCTGAGAGTCGAGGTTTCGTAGAGAGTTCTTTTATCAAAGGCCTGACGCCCCAAGAGTTCTTCTTCCATTCCATGGGCGGTAGGGAAGGTTTGATCGACACAGCGGTCAAGTCTGTTACAGGCGACACACCGATTATTATTATAGAGAACGGAATCGCAAAGTATGTGAAGATTGGCGACTGGATTGATAATCAACTGGACAACTCGAAGATGGTTGCCCATTATCCAGAAGACAGAAACCTTGAGATGCTAGACATCACAAAAATGGAGTATTTATTCCGACAACCAATGAAGACGGAAATGTGACATGGGGAGACGTGACCGCAATCACTCGCCACGATCCTGGAACAAGACTTTACAAAATCAAAACCTCTGCCGGTAAAAGTGTTATTGTGACCGAGTCCAAGTCTCTTCTGACATGGAATGCTTCACTCAATAAATTCAAGGAAGTTCTAACGCCAGATATTAAAGTTGGAGATTATGTACCAGTCACAGCATCTCTTCCAAAACCACCAATTACAATAGCTTTTGTGGATATGCGTGAATATTTCCCCAAGTCTGAATCATGTCTATTTCCAGATAAATTTGAGCTGAACATGGATAACGGTATATTTATTGGATTATACTTGTCAGAAGGCTCTGCAGCAAAAGACGATTCTAATGGTTCTACAGTGTCAATAACCAATATGGACGATGGGGTGCAGAAATTTGTGATGAATTGGTTTGGTAAATATTCCATACCCAACACACAGAGCATGGAAACTGGAGTATCAGGTAGTTCGAAGCTACTAGCTACATTTCTGAATGCCTTTGTGGGCAATGGTTCCAGAAATAAATATGTTCCAGATGCAGCATTTGTAGCCCCAGATGAGTTCGTTATTGGACTTCTCAACGGCTACTTTAGTGGCGATGGAACTATTGGAAAAACAAATGTTGATTCTGGCTCTTCTTCAGCAAGATTGACAGAGGGCATATCCATGCTTCTATCAAGACTTAGTATATTTGGGACGGTTGACATCGCTCCTTCACATCGCATTTCAATTAGGGGACAGTGGGCTAGGATCTTCCAAGAGAAAATAAGTCTTCTCATAGAATGCAAAAATCAACAACTACAAGACATGAAGCCGTGTGATATTCACAGAAATTATAATGAACACAACGACGTAGTTTTGGACGAAATCGTAGAAATTGTTCAAATTGGAGTAGAAGACTATCCCAAGATGTACGACCTCACAATTCCTTCGACGCTGAACTTTGGCCTCGCCAACGGGTTGCATGTGAGAGATACCAGTGCAACAGGATATATTCAAAGAAAGCTCGTCAAGGCAATGGAGGATTGCAAAGTGTCTTACGACATGACCGTTCGAAATGCGAATGGCAACATCATTCAATTCTTGTACGGCGAAGACGGAATAGATGCTATTAAAATCGAGAGCCACCCCCTGTTTTACATTTCGATGACCATGGAGAAAATGGATACAGAGTACATGATATCAGCCAAGGACGACCTGGCAAGCATCTTGGCACCTGACGTCATCCAAGACCTACACAAGTCTGATCCCAAGTGGATGGACAAGATGCAGGCACATTTCAAACAACTCCACGCTGATCGCGACTACTTTATCAACAAAATGTTTCAGGGTGTCCAAGAAACGAGCGTCATGTATCCCGTGAGCTTCGTACGCATCATTAATAATACGATCGTGTTGCGGCAACGTTTTGGTATGCGCAACATTATGAGCGACTTGTCGCCCATCTTCGTGCTAGAGGAAATACAAAAGCTCTGCGAAAGCGTGCGTGTCTCGCCCAATAACAAGGGTACTAAGCTGTTTGAGATGCTCGCAAGAATGTATCTCAGTCCGAAGCAAGTAATTTTCCGACATGGCTTGGACAAGACCTCATTCAAACAAATTATTCAGCAAGTCAAGATGCGCTTCTATGACAGCATCGTTCATCCTTCCGAAATGGTTGGCGTCGTGGCGGCACAAAGCATCGGTGAGCCTCTATCGCAATGTACCCTGAACACGTTCCATTTGTCCGGTGTCGGCTCAGCCTCGAAGGCGACGCGAGGTGTGCCCCGCATCGAAGAATTGACGCGAGTCACAAAGAACGTCAAGGCACCATCTGTGACTGTATTCTTGAAACCGGAGCACGCACAGAGCAAGGCAATTTGCCTACAAGTTAAAAATAAGCTCGAGACGACCACATTCAAGCACATCATCAAGACATCCAAGATCTTCTTTGATCCGAGCGACACAGAGACGACCATCAGCAACGATGCCAACGTCGTAAAAATGTACCAAGATTTTCAAATACAGAACGATTGCGACCGTGCAAGTGCGCCATGGTTGCTGCGACTAGAATTAGACCGACAAAAGATGCTCGAGGTTGGGCTGACAACCATCGAATTAAATCATGCCCTGAAAAATCAATTCAACAATCGCATATCGTGCATCTTTAGCGACGACAATGCAGAAGATGTCATATTCAGGATCAAGTTGTACGAGGACGTATCTGAGGAGACCACCGACATGTTGACCGATCTCAAAGCTCTAGAAAGCACTATTTTGGACAACATCATCCTCAAAGGTGTCGAGAAACTTCAAAGCGCCGCGCTGGAAAAAGAAAAGAAGGTGCTCTACAATCCCGAAACGAAGGCTTTCGAAAAGACGTTCGAGTATAAACTCTACACCGAGGGAACGAATCTGTTGCAAGTGTTGTGCATGCCGTATATCGACGGCACGCGCACGGTATCCAACGACGTCAATGAGATCTACAAGATATTCGGTATCGAAGCTGCGCGTCAATGTTTATACAACGAGATCCTTGCTGTCATTACAGATGCGAAAGTCAATGTGAATTACAGACATCTGGCGCTCTTGGTCGATACCATGACGTCCAAGGGTGCAATGATGTCCATCGATCGCCACGGTATCAACAAGGGCGATATTGGACCGCTCGCAAAATGTAGTTTTGAGGAGGTCAACGATGTCCTCGTAAAAGCGGGTGTGTTTTCGGAAATCGATCGCGTGAATGGTGTATCGGCAAATATCATGCTCGGACAGATTGCACCTTGTGGAACGGGCGACACTGAGATCTTGATCGACGAAAGCAAGCTCCAGCCCCCCGTGGCAACTACAAAACCTAAAAAAATAACGATGAACGATGACATAGATGGCAAAGAAATTGAATATACGAAGGATGCAGTTTGTCAAGCGCGGAATTTCGAGCTGAACTTTGCTATCCCTGAGATCGACAAAAATATCCAGCCGAAGAAGATCGTGCAAGTGAATTGATACGTATTTTTTGTGAAGTTACAAAGTAACAATGAAATTCATCTTTGATATATTCAAAAACGATGTCATGATCTATTCCGTAGCAGTAGCATTGGCAACCGGACTGATTTTAGTTATGTATAATTTTCGACTTGATCCATACAAGAATATAGAGCGTTTTTACTTCCGAACCTCTAAGGTCGAATATGCTATATTTAAATTCACGTATGCCGTCATAATGCTATCATGTATTTTGAGTCTTCGATACATTATTGTTTCACTTCTTGCAGGTACAAACTCTTAGAAGAGATATACTTCATAATATCCGGTACTTCCGAAGCATTCCACAACACTTTTGATAGACCTTTGTTAGTTATAATTTGATATGAATCATACTGTGTCTTTTTTCCTGAATTATCTTTGACTTCAGTCCACCAAAGAAACACACAATCATCAGTTTTGAAGTCCGAACGTATTTTTTGAACGCCTACTGGATTTCTTATTGTTTTGCGTGCAAATAATATGAAATTAACATTGAGCGCATTTGCCAGCAACTGAAGTTCATTATTTCCATGCCAGTAGTCGGCTCTTTGCAGCACAGCGAATATTTCGTCCAAAGTTATTGCTGTGCGATTGTTCCATATATATGCAAAACTAGAATTGCCCGATAAATTATTAACAACTTTTTTTATTCCCTGTCTTTTCTGGATTTCAATACAATAGTTTTTCATTATAACAAACATGCTGTCTCTATCGAAAGTTGCCCTGTAGTTCTTTAGAGTGCTCACGCTATTCGCCAAAATCAGCACTAAATCACGATCTGGTGGATCGCGAACATCGATATGAAAGTTTTTGATATCTTTGTTGAAGGGCGAAGGCAGATCTTTCCATTTTTGGCGGAAAATATCTTTTTGCATGGGATACAACTGCACGCGAGTCTCCACCACCTCTTCGAGTACCTTGTCTAAAAATGCATACGGGTTCTTTATACGAGCGATAAGTCGTTCTAGCGTTCCGTCGTTTACATCTTCTTGATCAAAGAATATTTCTGTTGTTGCACTTATAGAGGGTCTACCGAGAGGATATGCCAAAGAATCGCGGCCTTTTAACAATATATCAATGATTCGCCCCTGAAATTGCTCTAGAACATTTGGCATGACTTTGATCTTGCATTGGTTTTTACTGTCCAGTATGCAGATGCCCGTACATGACGCCTTTCTACGAGTCGCACATGGTGGAGTAATGGGACCTTGTATAACACCAGTATCTTCGATCGTGAGGTTTTCTACTAATTTTGAAACTAATTTTTTCAGCTTCTCAATGTTGCGGTCTTCCAAAAGGTTCGAAAAGTCGTCGTTCTTGGCAAACGCTTGAACGATTGCGTTTTTGAGTGCTTGCGTAACTGCCTCCTTACTCTGTATATTGTTTACGATCATTGTACGCGCGTCAGGCTTTTGAAGACCGATGAAAATATTGAGATTGTCGAGGTACAAATCTTGAGGGAAATCCTTTCGACTCAGTGGGATAGTGTTACCATCTTTGTTCACAAATGCAAGCGGCTGCTGGTCGCTCGTGTAGACAACATTAACATCATACGTGGAATCTTTACTCAAGGTGTACAGTTCTCGGAAAGTGTTGGCTGCGGATTCCCAATCGCCTACAGTCTCCGGAACGAATCGTATGATATCGCTGACATAAATACAATTTAAAGGTTTATCGAGTATCGGTGATTGTTTTCGCAATGGTACGAACAAGCTGTCCGAAGAAGATTGAAGCACGAAGCCTACCAGCATGAGATCGTAATCAAGCACTTGAAATCTGACAGGCTTTTTGATAGAATATAGATAGGTATATATAGCATACGCGTTTGCGCCTTTCAGCTTGAGATGTGAGCCACACGATGTTTCATATGCTCTTATGATATCATTCAAGGTCTGATGATCGTCTATCTCGAAGATCATTTGTTGTTTGACGCCTGACGTAACGCGAACGATGGGCTCATAGATGTACGGTGGTTGTTTTACTATGAATACATATGGATGATCTCTACGGGTATTTTCGAGATTGTGATTGCAAAGAAGATATGCATCCTCACGTGATGCTTCAATGATGACAACATTTATTCCCTTCGGATTCAACCATACTGTCTTGCGATTTACAATATCCAAAAGTACATCGTCGACTTTAGAAGACCTAGCATCATTCAGATATGCTTGAAAGCTAGAAAATGCATTATAGACAACGTATAAGCGCAAAGTCGAACTCTGCAAGTCGACAACAATGTTGTTAAACCTGGTGTTAAGAAGCATCTTGGAAGATTTATCGTTGTCTGGGTTTAGGAAGTTCAAAAGTTCTATCAATGCATTATCCATTTTAAATGATGTTTTTGTCTTGGGGTCGATGAGCCACGACATAAAATTTCTACATTCCTTTTCTTCATGGATGGAGCGTGTCTTGTCTACAAATTGACCACAGAGCTTACCACCATTCAAGGACAGAAACATATTTTCGTCTATATTCGACTTGATAGCATCGAGGACTTCCTTGTGAGTCTTTCCGAAGATCGTGCCAATACATGATAGGAAACTTGACTGGGAGGAAGAGTTTACACCCTTCCGCAGAAAGCAGTCTGTTTCATCCGTTACGAAACCTGTGGATTTACTTCCCGAGCCACAAACCATGGTGCCAAAAATTTGTTCAACGTTTTTAGGAAGCAGACCAAGCCTTCCCACATCGAGAGGATATTGCGTGCCTAGGATATATCTAACTGAAGCATTTTGAAGAGGTAGAGGAGCATCTTGAATTTGCTCCAGTGGCTGCACTTGTGGCTGCACTTGTAGCTGCACCTGTGGCTGCACTTGTGGCTGCACCTGTGGCTGCACTTGTGGCTGCACCTGTGGCTTCACCTGTGGCTTCACTGGCACTGGCTTCACTGGCTGCGCCTCATTGTCACAATTAAGAAATTTATCACGTTTTGCACCTCGTTGTTGATTTATTATAAAACAACAAGGGTAACACTCCGGACCCTTAGTGTATCCAACATACCTAGTCTTTTGTGTTGCCATGTTTTCATCTTTACCATAATAGGCATCAGTAAAGTCGTGAGGTTCTTCTTCGGGCAAAGGGCATCGCTTTTCATTTTCTACGAATTGCTTGAAAGACATGCTGATCTTGCTCACCGGACACCATATTTCAGGGCAAATGAATATATTTCTCTTCTTGGTACCTGCGTGGGTTCCACGGACGGTATAATTATTGTAAGATCCTGGAAAGTTTTTGTCGATTTGAGCTTTAATATCATCATCGATGACGACTGGTTGTCGCAGATTCACCGCTTGACAATGCTTCGAATAGGGATTCCCAAAATGAATTGGGTCCGCTTTCTGCAGCTCCTTCAAAACATATGTTTTTGTTTTGTCGGTATTGGCACCGTCATCATTTGCACCACCAACCATGTCAGCATCATCATCGGTGATATCGATTTGAAAAAGTTCATTGAATTCATCTTCGATATCGTCCTCATCCATCAAGAATGAAACAGATATAGCATCGTTCATCGTTATTGATTCATCTTCCGAATCGTCATCAGCTTTGCTATCGAATGCTATCTTGTCGAATGACGTCTTGCCGAGGGATTTGATAAAAAGTTTCTTGACGTTTTCATCGGCAGCATTTAATACGAGAAAACGGATCAAACTAGCAATGCGTTGGTGATATGCTAGATCTGTCACACCGTCGATGAGGACAACATAACCATTAGTTGTTTTGGATATTGTTATAGAAATATTGTTGTAATTTTTTGGCCTCAGAAATAGTTTGTGTCCTACTTGATAATATGCGATTTTCGAGGTCCTTCTCCACTTGGCAACTTCTGTTGTCGCAACATCAATACTCACTCCGAAAGTATCAGCTAGTATTTTAACTAGCTGTGTGTCAGGTTGCTTGTAGTTTTTGTTCAAAAAAACTGTGAAATTGCTACTGTTGGCATAGTTGTTGATTCGCTTGTAAGACATCATTAGAACATTTTCCTTTTCGTTCGAAGTGTCTATGGAAAGGAAGGGAAACATGGCTCCAGCAAATGTCTTCATCTCCCTCAACCCAACTTTTTTGGCTGATGTTTCTACGCGAACATGAGAGACAAGGTTGACAATTTTACAGGCTGCATCCTTGTAAGTCAAAGACAGTTTTTGCATATCAAAAAATCTGTTTCTGATCTCTGGGACTCTTTCTCTAATATGCTGCACTATGTCACGAATGCATTGTAAGCCGGTGGAATTAATATCTGCAAATCTTAGATTTTCTGCTTTGCTACCGGTGAACTTGATATCTACGTGATAATCAGCAAACAATATGAATGTCAAGTATCTATTTTCATCATACGATCCTTTGATCATGATGTACTCCGTTTTTCCACTGCTTGCCTTTCTTCCGGTGGTCGACATTTCTGTCCAATTGTTCAGAGATGACATGGCCACAGTGGATATTGCACCTTTATGAAGCTTGTATTGTCGTTGTCCTGCAATATTATGCTTGATTAAGACAATACTGGACTGATCCTTGGCTTCTTGGCTCCTTAGCTTTTTAAGGAAAGGCTGACCCGTTTGTAATCTCGCAAAGACCTCCCCGAGAGCGATTCGTGGCACCTCTATGCTTTCATTAAATCGCAAATGAAGAAAGCTGATAGAACACTCCATGTTCAATATTACGTCCTTATCGCGGTCGATCTTGTTTTGTTCTTGATACAAACGGTATAGTGTATCTGCATTTTGTATGACTTGTTCATCTGATGGATTCATCATGGGCTTGGTGTTGAAGAAAAATGGATGAATTTCTGTATTTATATCTGACTTGCGCGCTATATTGATCGTGTTTGTTGCAATATCAAATGATTCTAGTAGATTTCCGCTTTCATAAACTTTGTCCACCTCATCCAATTTCTGGAAATCATCTTGTGAGAACTCAAAAGGATTGACAAAGCCTGGTAACACATATCCATCGATGACTCTTTTAAATTCCAAAGGCATTGCATACGAGGTCATTTTGCATGCCTTGATGACATCAATAACATTGTCTAGATCCAATTCCTCATCTTCATCTTTAGCCTTTTTTGGCTGTCCATGCCGCATTCCTTTCAAATCTCTCATTCGGGACAAGAAGTCAATCTTTCGTATTTTCGATTTCCCTCGCATAAGTTGGATGCCGATGCTCGTACTCCAAAGTTGTAAATTCAATATACTTCTGTTGATCCACATGTAAACATCGTCGAGAGCTTTCGAATCTTCGGATAGATAGGTTGATATTTTCTTCCGCACCATGCCTACCGTGTCATCGTGGTAAAGAGTCTGATATATCATTTTTACTTTGCAGCTTTCATTGACGCCTAGCTTGGCCTTGTAAGATATGCCAAATTGCTTAGAGAGAACACTAGCGCTTTCAGGTGAGAGTTTAGATTTCTGTTCTATCGCACTCAATGCCTGCTGAATGTCAGATGGCTGACTCCCGACAAATATGTAGACAACCACACTATTCGGATCGTTCCACACTTTTACTTTGTAAACGGGAAGCGGCTGTTTGTCCAAACATATATCCATTTATGTTTACGGAAATAATAAAAAAGATCATCTGACGATTCTAGATCACGGAACTCTTGATCGTAATTCCACAATATGGCGTAGGATTCTCCTGAAAATCAATCTTTGTATAGATTCCGATCTCTATGGCCTCCTTTAGGATGAACTTGAAGTTGTCCCAGAACATCTTGGTATGACCTATTTCTGACGTCATGATGTGGCCGAGTTCGTGCAATGCGGGATACATCACGACGTTTTTGTCGACGAATGCATTATCTGAATTGCGGATGCAAATCACCAACTTTTCTCCTTTGTTTACCGAGTAAGACGTGTAACCAGAATCAGAAGATCCTTCCGAGAGAGCGTTGGGATTGTAGTTTTCGAACATGCGCTCGACATCGCGGTTGTCAGCATATTTCTCTCGCATGTGTTTTATCAAAGCCATCAAATCCCTGTTGATTTCTGCCAACATATTTGCGGCAATATTCTTGTCCGGCAAGGAACGCACCAAATATTTTCGATTATCTATATCGGATTGAAAATACTCTACCTCGGAGAAGTATAAATTATAGATGTACATAAACAACATCAAAACTATCAGAGTTATAATAAAAAATTCGACATACGTCAACATGTGTCTTCTTTACATTTTGTGAAGACAAAAAAACTGAATCGCTTAAAGCTTGAATCGACAAAGTAGAAGTACAAGAGAATGCAACATCAAGACATCATCTTCCAGGTTCTAAACTGGGTGGCTGTCGATGTCAAAACAGACATTGACGATGACAATGATGACGATGGCAGCGATGAGCAAGCATCAGGCCAAAATGAGGCTCACTACCACATCAAAATGTTCGGTGTGGACGAGTGTGGCCGTTCTGTGGCCGTCACAGTCGACTCGTTCGAACCGCATTTCTATGTCAAATTGATGTTTAATATCAGCATGTCCCAAACGGAATCATTTTCAGAAGCGCTCTCACGAAGAATAAAGTGCAGCGTTAAAGCTTCGTTGGTTAAGAAGAAGGATTTCTGGGGTTTCACCAATGGGCAACAGTTCCTGTTCATGCGATTAACCTTCAAAAGTGAGAGTGCCATGAAAGCAGCCGCAAGAATCTTGAGTGCTCCTAAACCCTTCATCGTATCAGGAGTGCCACAACGGATCTTCAAAATATACGAGAGCAATATATCGCCTCTGCTGCGATTCGCGCACATCCGAGACATCCCGTCGGTCGGATGGATTCGAGTGTCCAACTACAAGAAAGCGAGAGTGCTCGAGAGCAAGTGCTCGTTGGATGTACAAGTGCATTGGAAAGACGTGCATCCGTTTCAAGATCGCGAGAACCAGAATGCCCCATTCCTTATCGCTGCTTTTGATATCGAATGCATGAGTTGCGATGGAGATTTTCCGGTAGCACTCAAGGATTATAGAAAGATTGCGAATGATGTCTACAACATATTGCACAAGGATGCCAAAACCACTAAATCAGTGATAGAATTGATTTTTGCAGCTTTCGATCAAGGTAGGATCTTACCATTCGCTCCAATCAACAGAACGAACATTACGAAAAAAATATTGCAACACATGGATCATATTCGAATCATCGTTGACGGTGACAACGGCGTCATGCGAGCAGCTATTCGAGACAAAATACTGGCTACCTTTTCGAAGGGCGGTCTCGAAACGCACGACAAGCTCATATCATTCTTCAACAAGATTCAGCCAACGACAAAATCATCATCGCTCTTGAGGAGGAGTCTTCAAACGTGGTTGCAAAAATGCTTCAATCAGCAAAAGCAAGATGTGGTATGGACCAAGAGGTCCGATACGGATGACATCACCGAATCACTCTTGAGCCACCTCATGAAAGATAAAGATGCCATCGTAGATGTTTTGGCTTCGCATTTGAACTCGATTTTACCTGCGATCAAAGGCGACGAAATCATACAAATTGGTACAACATTTCATCGATATGGACAAACTGATATTTCAAAGCGAATCATTTTCACGTTGGGGAACTGTTCCGATGTCCCCGATGCCGAAGTTGTCGAATGCTCGTCAGAGAGAGATATGCTTCAGCAATGGACGGCAATGATCGAGGAGACGGATCCCGATGTGATCACAGGTTACAACATCTTCGGTTTTGACTTTGCCTACATGTACGATAGAGGCATCGAGCTCAGGTGCAAGGACGTTTTCGACAACATCGGGCGTCTCAAAGATTACATGGCGGAATACCGCCAAAGTCGTTTGTCATCTTCTGCATTGGGAGATAATCTCATGAGATACATCGACATGCCGGGAAGAACGCTTATCGATATGATGAAGGTAATTCAACGAGATCACAAATTGGATTCTTTCAAACTAGACAGTGTCGCGTCGCATTTCATGGACATGAACAAACACGACGTATCACCCCAACAGATATTCGATCTATATCGATCAGGCACGGCCGATAATATTGCTAAGATTGCCGATTATTGCATACAAGATTGTGCGTTGTGCAATAAACTGATCATGAAATTAGAAACGATGGCGAGCAATATCGGTATGGCAAATGTGTGTAGTGTGCCACTGAGTTATATATTTATGAGGGGTCAAGGCGTCAAGATTTTCAGTCTTATAGCCAAGGAGTGCAAGAAACAAGGATATCTAGTGCCGACGGTTAGAAAAGTTGGGGACAACGACCAGATCGTAGATGAGGATGAAGGCTACGAGGGTGCAATTGTGTTGGACCCCAAGACAGGAATCTACATCGATACGCCTATTGCAGTTTTGGATTATGCTTCGCTTTATCCGAGCAGCATGATCAGCGAGAATCTATCTCATGATTGTATCGTGCTAGATTCGAAGTATGACAATTTGGAGGGCATCACATATCAAGAGGTAGAATACGATTTGTATGGTATCAATGAAGCGGGTGAGAAAAAGGTTGTCGGGACAAAGATTTGCAAGTATGCACAGCCCCAGAATGATGAGGCACGTGGCATTCTTCCCAATATATTGATTCATCTTTTGAGGCAAAGGAAAGCTACGAGAAAGAGGATAGATATGAAGAAGATCATCATACGCGGATCGAGTGAATCTATAATAGGATTCAAAGCGGTCGACAAAGAAGACGTAGTCGTGACGACACTCGAGGGCAACAAGCTCAACTTCAAAATGGAGGATATCGAAGATGTCACCGATGCTTACAATCCATTTCAGAAGGCAACATTAGATGGCCTTCAACTCGCGTACAAAATTACTGCAAATTCTTTGTATGGGCAGATGGGCGCCAAGACGAGCCCAGTATACCTCAAAGAGATAGCTGCCTGCACGACGGCCACAGGACGCAAGATGATCTTGCTAGCGAAGAAATTCTTGGAAGATGAATTTAAGGCCGATATAGTTTACGGCGACAGCGTTACCGGAGAAACGCCGTTGTTGGTCAAGTATCGCAATAACACGATAGACGTTGTTGTTATTCAAGACTTGGCAGTCAATTGGGTACCTTACGACCGTTTGCTTAAAGAAGGTACATGCAAAGAGCAAGCCTTCGTACCCGTCGAGGTATGGTGCAATGGCAAGTGGGCATCTGTGAAGCGTGTTATTCGCCACAAGACGAATAAGCGGATATATCGCGTCGCCACGACGTATGGCAACGTTCAAGTCACTGAGGACCATTCGCTGATCGAAAAAGGAACCGACAAGATGTTGACGCCGATGGATCTAGAGTTATACAAAACGGAGATTGCGGGCGACATGCCGAAACCGGCCATTTTCGACTCTATATTGTGTTACGATCACATGGACACCTTCGGGCAACGATTGCGCGACAACATGCAAAGCATCGATGCCGTGTTTTCAAAACTGCGAGTGATTTTGAATTCGAATATGACAACGAGGAAAAGATTCGTCACGAGTTTCATGCGAAGCGACATTCAGATAACGCTCACATCCAACGAACGCCTTGCACAATACTTGTGTGTCATCTTGAATTCGGTGTACTTTGATTACAAAGTGAAGGTCTTTCAAAATGCTACGGATTCGGCGTTCGTGTTGACATTGACCTCTCAAAATCAAGCAAATCATGTTGAATCTATAACGAGCTCAAGCATGGCTGAAGATATATTTGTGTATGATCTAGAGACAGCAGAAGGTGTCTTTCAAGGCGGTGTGGGTCAGATTCTCTTGAAAAATACAGATAGCTTGTTCGTGCATTTTCCCGATGCTACGACGGACAACACGAAGGAAGAAGAGAAGTTGATAAAGACGATCGACATCGGAAAGAAAGCATCGGAAGCTATCAAGCCACTATTGAAGCATCCACACGACCTAGAATATGAGAAGACATTCTGGCCTTTCATCCTTTTCAGCAAGAAAAGATACGTCGCAAATCAATATGGCACAGATCCCAAGAAACATAAACAAACATCAATGGGCATTGTCTTGAAACGCCGAGACAATGCAAACATCGTGAAAAAAATATACGGTGGTGTCATCGACATCATTCTCAACAAACACGATGTCCGGGGATCCGTGGACTTCTTGAAAGCATCTTTGAATGAACTCGTTATAGGAAAATACCCGTTAGATGACCTGATCATCTCTAAAACATTACGGGCGCATTACAAAGATCCCACACGTATTGCTCACAGAGTTCTAGCAGATAGAATAAAAGAGCGCAGCCCAGGCAATGCTCCTCAAGCCAACGACCGCATCCCATACGTCTATATTGCGAATCATAACAACAAAAAGACATTACAAGGCGAGCGTATCGAGCATCCCGACTATATCAAAGAAATGAAATTGACGCCTGATTACGAATTCTATATCAGTCACCAGATCATGAATCCTGTTCTGCAATTGTATGCCATCGTTTTGGAGCAGTTGGAAGGTTATAAAGTGGATCTGGGTCATGACATCAGAGCAACCATGCAGAGGGAAGGAAAAACAGAACAGCAGATCAAGGAACGAGTTGCTGCAATGCGCGAGACGGAAGTGAAAAGGCTGTTGTTCGATCCGGTATTCAAAAAGATTCAGGCTGATCCGCAGATGAAATTTGAGAAGAACAAAAGCAATGGCAATCGGACTATTACAGAATGGTTTAAACCTGCTTAATCAATTCAACTATTTATTCTTTATGGCCGGTTTTGCAAATCTTGGAAACACGTGTTACATCAATACGGCAATCCAATGTTTGGCGCATTGCCCTTCTTTTGCACGTTTTTTCTTGAAATATAACGATGAAGATGATGGTGATCTCCTAGGACAACTCAAGGATGTGATCTTAAAAATATGGAGTTGCCATGGATCGGTGATACGACCACATCGATTATTGAATGTGATTGCCAAGAGTTACGGGACGATGATGGACGTTTTTGAAGAGAATGATATCCATGAATTTATCTCTATTCTAGTAGACAAAATAAATCAAAAAGCGAGTGAGAAAAAGAGCATCGCGACGTGTGATATGATGTCGCCTGTTTCGGGGACAGTGAGTATTGATAAACTCGGCAGCCGGCTCGATAAATCTTGGAGTTTACATTTTAAAACCCACTTATCGCCATTTGTTCCTATGTTGCATGGACAGAGTATCACGCAAATGAGATGTGGCCACTGCCAAAAAATCTTTCACAATTTCGAAGCATTTGTGATACTCACATTATCGATGACTTCCCCCAGCTTGGTCGGATGTGTCGATGATTATTATAAACAAGAGATCTTGAGTCACTGGAAGTGTGATCGATGCGAACTTAGCGTAGATAGCAAAAGATCTCAAAAATTATGGAGGACACCCACGATACTTATTTTATGCCTGAAGAGATTCACGAATCGGCGGTCAAAATTGTCGAGGGAAATAATTATCTCCGAAAGCCTAGACATGTCTGAATATATGATGATCGGAGATAAATCGAACGGTATGTACGATTTGTATTCGATTGCATGTCACAATGGATCGACCGGCGGTGGCCATTATCACGCATTGTGCAAACTGCCGAATGCCGAATGGCGCAAATATGACGACTGTCACATCAACTTGATACCGTTCCCCGAGAAAACCCCGAGCGGATACATGTTTTTCTATCACAAACGCCTTTAGAGATCAAAAAATTTTTGTGGAAGGAATGAGGAGTCGCGAATCGCTCCACCCGTATACTCCGTGGGCGGCAAAAACGATGCATCGCGCACAAAACCACCATACATAGAGCGCCTCCTATATCTATAAGAGCCATCGTCCTCCGAAGGTGGAGAGTATCTAGAGGTGTAACGGTTTGGGCTTTGCGAAAGTCGGCGTTGGCGTTCTAATTCCCGCTCGCGCTCTAGAAGCATTTGTTGTCGCTTGTTTTGATCGTATTGACTTTGGACGGTCGATCGGATTGAGCCTGTTGGTGTTGTGCTCCTTGTTTTATTGGTCTTATATTTGTCCACGATATCAACGAGTTCATCAGCAAATTCTGTTTCGCGCTCCATCAAAAACTTCAGAATGTCTTGCAAGCTTTGCTGCTTGGATTTTTCTGTGAATTCTTTTTGTTTTGCGATGCCATCGATGACAGATTGCGTCAATTCCTTGAGAGAATCTCCGATGGTAGTAGCATCAATTTTACCGGTTTTGTCATTTGCATCTACCTCGAGTTGATCTTGAAATGTCTTTACGAGATTGCGAATCAACATGAGATGGTACTTCTCTTTTGCTTCATAGAAAGCGCTAGTCTCGTTCACGAATCTGACGAGCGTATCCCCTACGTGAGTAATAAATCCGATCAGAAACACATTCATCTGCAAATACTTGTACTCGAAAAACTTGTATTTACCTCGAATCGATTTGATGCTATCTGCGACCTCCTTGACACCGCGTTGCACCATAGGATCTTCCTTGATGAACGGGTTGTCTAAATAGGTTTCGAGTTGTTTCTCGAGATCTTTGTCGACATCTTTTTGGATATACTCAGCCAAGGCAGAGTTGACCTCGAGTTTTTTGCCCTTCTCCTCATACGTGTAGGCACTGTCAATATTGTCCAGAATTGATTGATGGGTTACTCGCAGTCTATCTACAATATTGCGAGGTAGCTTGATACCAGATGACTCGATATCTTGCAGCATCTGAGGAACGTCGTTCTTGTTGTACTGCTTCATCAATCCTCCTAGTTCAGATAGGCTTTTAATCATGTTCGTGTCGATTATGACTTTTTTATCTTCGATCTCTTTGTGCAATAGAGAAGCTGCAGCTCGTTCTTCGGTGTCCACCCGAGGAGCCACCGAAATCGAGGGCATATTGTCGACGGATGGCATGTTGGGGAGATCAGAGAGATTCGGCTGCTCATAGGTAACGGGTTGATAAGTCGATACAGGTGGTGGTGCCGTTGTCGATTGAGCAGCACCCATTATATGTTTCTTCTATATTTATAATATAATTTTTTGTTATGCATTTAAAATCATTTTTCTGTCTTTATTACATTCTGGCCTCTACATGAAAATCGAGCTCAAACAAATAAATTCGTGGTTTGATGGCAAGGATAATTTTACGCAATATGATGCCAAACTAACTAATGATAGCGACGCGACCGTGAATAATGTAAAAATTAGGATCGAATGTTATAAGATCACACAACATTGGAACGTCGAGCTTGATTCGCCTGGCGTCTATCGATTGCCCGTATGGGCTGTCAATAATGGTGGCGTCGCGCCGCGAGGAGGAGTATATACTTTTGGATTTATAACGGCGGGCAGTGGTGCGAAAGTGAGCGTGCTAGGAAACCCATTCAGCCCGAGTATCCCGAACATCCCGAGTATCCCGAGTATCCCGAGCATCCCGAATTACGAGCAAGCTTGTGGTACATATCTACAAGAGTATCAGGATGTCAAGGCCGCGGGCATGGATCCTTGGGAACATTGGGTCATGCATGGCAAAAGCGAAGGCCGTCATTGGAGAGGTGATCGCAAGCCTACACCCCAGCCTACACCCCAGCCTACACCCCAGCCTACACCCCAGCCTACACCCCATCCTGTCACTACGCCTTCACTAGCAAACAACAACTACACTGCCAAGAATGGTAATATTTATCGGGATGATGCAGTCCTAAAGATCAATGGCATCAATTGGTTTGGCATGAATACAGGGACCTTCTCCGTTCATTCTCTTTGGTCGACTTCCTTGCAAGAATATGTTGCGATGCTAAAGAAATCCGGATTCAATTCAGTGCGTCTTACATTGTCAGCAAATGTGATGCTCAATCTCGATTCATTAAAGGTTAATGGCGCGAATGAATCACTAAATCCGGGCATCAATGCCATGACTGCCGGGCAGCACTTGGATGACCTCGTGGAACGCCTTTCTAAAGAAGATATCCTCGTTATGTTGAATCTTCATAGAATGACCGGGGAGGGAGACAACGCTGAAGACATCGGTCCCTATTGGTATTCCACAGCGTACCCCGAGTCGAGAATTGTGGAAGCCTGGGTCAACATCGCAAAACGTTATGTGAATAAGCCAAATGTATTTGCGATGGATATCAAAAATGAGCCCCACGGGTCTACATGGGGTACGGGCGACACATCTACAGATTTTGCAAACTTCTGCCTGCGCGTAGGCAATGCCATTTTGCAGGTAAATCCAAATGTTCTTATCGGTGTTGCCGGAGTCACAAAGTGTGTATGGAGCGATAGCGTTGGACCCGCGTTGCAACACCAAGTGAGCCTCAATGTGCCTGACAAGATCTTCTACACACCACACTTTTACAACGTTTACAAATGGTGGCCAAACGTCAACTTTAAGCAATACATGGACGAATGTGTGGGAGATGTCGTACGCGCTGGACTTCCAGTCATCGTCGGAGAATGGGGATACAATGAAGACGAGCCTTCCGATATGCGGTGGCTGGCGGAATTCACGAATTATATGAATGATCTGCGTATCACCAATTCTATGTATTGGGCTGTCAATGAGAACGCTGGTGAAAATCATGGCATTCTGTACACTTCTAGCGCCGTAGTCAAGCAATTCAAGATCGATGCCATAAATAAAATTGTTAACGCTTGATTATACAAAAAATCGATGGTGTTACTCGGGTGTTACTCGGGTGTGTGTCGTAACAAGTTCTCCCGTGACCCCCACGCGTTCGATGCGGTTGACGTGCAGGTTTTGAAGGACTGTCACAACCTGACGAATCTTTTATATTTTTTTCCAGATATGCGAAATGTTATATCTTGGTCATGGTCGGCCGATCTTTCCACCATTTCTGTCCGTAGCTGACACACAACTCCTCACCGGCGCGGATATCCCTTGTTGCTTCGAACAAAAATGAATTTTTTTCGTCATCGTGTGTGTATTTTATATTGTTATCATCATCGTGATTATAAAGACTACCATAACCAAACACGACCAATACTGTTTTTTCTTTGGTGGAGTGTTTGAAAACGTAGTCGTTGAGTTTATCCAAATGAGTAGCGATTTTCGTGTCGAGCTCAATAACAGGGGCTGACTCTATAATATCCCCTTCCTTGAAATTCCGTTTTGCAAATACACCACGACTCTTCTTCTTCAAAGAGTATTTGACGATAACAGAAGGAGCGCTTGACTTTATTAATCGATTATCGACGAAATCTTCTCTTTTACGAAATGTGACAATCATCAAAATCATCAACACCACGATGATGCCACAAACCAATAGCATAAATGACCATGCACTCATCATCAGCTTATCAATAATCAGGAAATTTCTATTTTCAACTCGTATTTAATAGCTCGCGGACACTTTCGATTTGGCCAGAGTTGTATGCATCTAATACGATATACTTATTAACTTTGTCTGCTTTGATGTAGTTCCAGAACCTACGAGACATTGATGTTGATAGTTCTTCTGCGATTTCGGATAATTCATTTTGCATCTCTTGTTCTTCTGCTATCGCTTGCTGTGCTTTCTTTTCAAGTTGCGCTTCGATAAATTGCTGGCTAGGGTCTTTTCTCACCGTTTTGTACATATATGGCAAATCTTGGTGCATTTTCATGAATCCAATCTTCGTATAAAATGATTGCGCCGTAGGCAAGGATATAAGATATATAAATTCAACTTTGTTTTCATTTTCAATATGTGCAAATATTGCCGTACCCACGCCTTTGTATCGAGAATTCGCTGTCGATATCTCAACCACATAGGCGTTTTTGTTGGCGAATTGGACTGTTGCCCAACCACATATTTTTGGTACATTCGATAGAGAATCTTCGAAGGCAACATAGACTCTGTAACCGCTCTTTGTGCATTTCTCTTCCCATGGATATATGTACTTGAATTGGCTTTTTTGCGCTGCCGCGATGCCGGCCAAGTAAGCAATCCGCGTTGTGTCTTTGCAACAGTCCAGAACCACTAATCTGCATTCTTTTGTGAGTCTATATTGCCTTGACATCTATACACTTATAAAGGCAAAAATTGTTGAAAAGGAATGTCATCCAATAATTTCGTACGGCATTTGCTCGTGGACTTGCTGGATACCGATAACCAAACAATGATCGATTTGATTCTAAAATCAAATTTAGACACAGGTCGACTCGATCTTGATTCTATTTTGCAGCTCCAACGCGTGAAGAATTCATTGCTATTCGGTGAGTTATGGAAAGAAATATTTGGCGTATATCCATGCTTTGCAATCTCAAACGCGTTTCTTGACAATCAAGAGGAGACAATAGTAGAAGCGAAATCCTTTTGTGCTTTCTTAGTATCTCAAATTTCATTCATAGGACAATATTTGCTAGACGAAGCCAGAATTCGCGAGCGCCTCGCAATAATCAACAGTTCGTACGACGTTAAACAGATGTCGATTCTCAAGATAGCCAACCGTTATGGCGTAGACACGCTGTGCGAAGATCACTCGCTGTTCTCATTATACTCGAGTTTGACATCGCCAAAGAGCTTGCAGAATACAAAATCAGTTATGAAAGCCTTGGCGGTGAATTCGCAAAAACACATAGCAACACTTGATGATCTTTTCTACGTTCATCAGCAATGTGTCAGTACTCTCAATGTACACAATCGAAATCCATTCAATGGTCTTGGCCGACAATTGACAGATAAGATACGATTTAGGACAACGTTTGATGCATTTGCATATTGTTTTGTGGAGCCAAGCGTATTGTTGTCTATGGTTGGTGCACATGCTATGGTTTGTCACCGTCTCGACATCGAAAAAACAAGTTTCATTAGTTCATGCATCCCAAATGGTAAAGTCCTAACCCTAGTCGAACTTAAACCCAAAGAATCGGTCGGTACATTTCTCGTGTTTTATCATCCCTTGTCGCTCAATTATGCGCCCAAACTTTTCGCTACGCATTTTCATTTCGACGACGTCCGTCCTATATGTGCATCACTGACTCGTGTACCTAGACGTACACTACACGAAAACAAAACAATCAAAGCCCATAGTTTGTGGGTGCCAATGCCAACTCATGACCGGTTGTTAGAAGCACTTTCTAGTGTATTTATGAAATCTTTGTTGTCATTTGACATAGATGCCAATACACTTGCATACTATCAGTTCATAATGCGGTATTATGACAAACACCGTGACACCTTAATGGCGAATTTTGCTCCATCAAAAAACGCTAGAAATGCTGTATTGATCATAGATACGAGAAATAATATTTTATCTGTGATGTCGATGTTGTTTACTTTTCATAATTTGCTAAAAAACATGTGGGCTTTAACAATCGTCTGCAACGAATCTAACATTCCATTTTATGACTCGATCTTCGGAGAAAACTCGCAACACATAGAATATGCTACACAATTTGAGCTCCCCAAGTCTAACTTTTCGATCGACGCCTATAACAGATTGTTGAAGTCGGTTACATTTTGGAAGTTCCTGAAAGATAAATATCGACAAGTTTTGTTGATACAAGATGACGGAATGCTTGTTCGGAAAGGACTGGAGAATGCACCTTTCTTTGGCCAAACCAAGTACATTGGTGCACCTTGGTGTCCAAATCGACCTGAAAACATGCCCTTGAGAATCTATACGAATGATCGAATGATCGGTAATGGAGGACTGTCATTGAGAAATACCGAAGCAATGTTCACCATATGCAAACAGGTTTCACAGAAAAACCGAGAGCTTCACTTTAATGGACTAGAACAAGAACCTGAGGATGTCTTCTTCGCTAGACATATCGATTTTGATGCATCCTCGACATTCAGTATAGCTGGATCATTCTCGACAGAACAGATAATGACAATGGATTCATTCGGATTTCACAAATTTTGGATGTACCACAAACTAGAGGATGTGCTCGAGTTTTTTAACAGAGTATTAGGTGAATCGCACAGCATAAACTCCAAGGCATTCGATTTAGAATATAACGAAAAACGGGAACGCTAGGATGAATATGCTGATATACCACATAACCTCTTCGAAGCTTCGAATAGCGCGCAAACCATCTGATTTGTACCTGAAATATTTCTTTTTCATCATAATTCTACCTATTACAAGGCCGGCAAGCACGATCAGAACAGTGGATGCAATGTAATCGCCCATGAACTTGCCGATTACACCATCGTTGATGATAAAATTGCTATCGCTATTCAGGAGGTATTTGATCAAGTACAAGATGATGAATACGAATACCATAAGCACGGCCTCCAATGCCCAGAACATTAATACCATTGTTTCCAATCGCGGTGGGTCCTCATTATCGGCAAACACCTTCTGTACATATCTCGCTTGGAACGTTTTGGAGGTCAAGTACAGAGCCATCCACAAGAACAACACACGAAGTAGTTTCATTGAGTAAATCAATGTATGCGTCGAGGTCCATTGGAACATGGAATTGCTTGCTTTATTATAATAAAAATCATATAATTTTTCTCTCTGTTGTTCAAGCTTTTCGATATACTTTTCATAAGAGTAAAATACATTGGGCGATGATGTCTCGTTCTGTGGATCATTCGCGGCTCCTCCTACCATTTGTTTCGGCATTGCATTCGCGGTCAAACCTGAAATATTTACAAAAAATGGATCAATTACATTCTTCATCATGGCATCGATCTGCTGTTGCGAAACCTCCGGCGCATAGCGCCATGCATATTGAAGCTTTCTTGAAAAGTTATTGTCTATCAAAAACACTTTGTGGATCTGCATGTAGCGATCTAGAATACGATCTAAAGTGCTGAGGAAGTTGAGGTACAAATCATTTTTCCTTCGCTCGTCGGTTTTGATGACGAGAGTGCGGAAGTTGTTCGATTGTTCTTTTAAATTTGTGATCATTGAAGTAGATACAGAAGCCAGATTTGCTGCAAAGCGTTGAAGTTCCTTGAAGATTTGTTCCAACTTCTTCGGATCTAATGGATCTGCAAACAAAGCGCTTTTCGATCTATCATACAACAAGGCAGCTGGTGTTGGTTGATTCAATCCAAAACTGTCTCCAGCCATTCCATAATTATTGGGAAGTCCTTCTCCGATTGCGGGCACACGTGGATAACCACGTTGCTTGTCCTCATCAATGTCTCTATTTCTTGGTGGGTAACTTGCAGGAAGAATTCTAGGAGGAGATGCATATCTTTCTTCTTTTTTATCAAGTCCATTGGCAAGGATTGGAGGATTGTTGAAGCCAAGTGGCTTGTCGATTTCAGTAGCAAGAGGTTTGTTGATGCTAGTGGCAGAAGGCTTGTTGATTCCAGTAGGATTGTTGCCAATGGCAGAAGGCTTGTTGATGCCAGCATGAGGTTTGTTGGCAGAAGCAAGCTTATTGCCAAACTTTCCAAACAATGAGCCCAACTTTGGCACTTTGAAGTTATTGAATGGGTTATTAAAAAGCTTCGACGCAGGCTTCTGTTGGTTATTTACGGAGAGAGCAGTTGGCTTCTGTTGATTGTTTGCAGCTAAAGCAGTCGGTTCATGTGGGTTGTTTATAGATAGAGCAGTTGGCTTCTGTTGATTGTTTGCAGCTAAAGCAGTCACCTCATGTTGGGTATTTCCAGATATAGCAGTTGGCTTCTGTTGATTGTTTGCAGCAAGAGGCTTCTGCAAAGCAGAATCGTCAGCAAATTGCATTCGTTGATTTTTACCAGGCGCTTGGTTCGATAACGATTCTTTCACGGCATCCAATTCGATTTTTGGAATAACAAAAAGTTCGTCATTCTTCGGCTTGCTCGACAATGACTTTGTTATGGCATTTAACTCAAGATTTGGGTTCACATAAACGTTAGGTTCACCTTTTGCATCTTTTGTATTTGGCTCGCTAGGCAATGGCTTAGTTACGGCATCCAAGCCAACGTCGCTCTTGGGATCCTCTTTCTTTGGCTTGCTTGACAATGGTTTAGTAATAGCCTTCGATTCGAGCTTTGGGTTCACAGAAACGTTAGGTTCACCTTTTGCATCTTTTGTATTTGGCTCGCTAGGCAATGGCTTAGTTACGGCATCCAAGCAACCGTCGCTCTTGGGATCCTCTGTCTTTGGCTTGCTTGACAATGGTTTAGTAATAGCCTTCAATTCGAGCTTTGGGTTCACAGAAACGTTAGCTTCGCCTTTTTCATCTGTTGTATTTTGTTTCAGCTTGGGACTGGAATTAATAATTTTTTGTTTAGTCGTTAATGGCTTAGATATAGCGTCTAATTCTAGCTTTGGATATACAGTATTGACAGATTCGATCTGAGTGTCCTTGTTAGGCTTTATCATGGGAGTGGTATTATTTATTTTTTGTTTAGTCGTTGACGGCCGATTGATAGCGTTGTCACTGTTCGTTTTTTGTTTGTTTGCCGAGCTGTTGTCAAGGTGTTTTCTCAAGGCTTGAGACTCTAGCTTTGGAAATACTTGTTGTTTCATAGTGTTTTGAGACATAGGAAATCTTTAAAAAGGAAGGACAAAATATTTCCCGATAGCAACATTAAAGCAGTTGCGGGATGGCATTAGTGTTAGCCAACTGCATGATTCTTTGGGCATTTATAGCGTGGATTCTGACGCGATGGATGATGCAATCGCGATTAGATTCTCAACTGCACGATATCAGAGATAACAAATTTGCAATTGTATTGATAATTTTATTGTATGTTTTGATGTTTTACTACATCATCGTCTTGACAGCAATAGCTACGTTGGCAATCGCATACCTTATCAAGTTTCTATTACTAGACTTTTTCAATATATCATTTCCGCATACCCTAATTGGTGACATTCTCAGTTTCGCAGTTTCGAGGAGGCACATTAAATTCAATCTTGTAGTAATGGGTCTGTTCTTTGCATTTTCATGCATGACAATCATAACGACAACGATACCGACTTATCAAGTCCTCCGATCCAAGATCGAGACACTTTTCGTACTTTTGCTTGTGTTCTACATCTCAGCATTCATAGTTTTCTGTCTTTAGACAATGAAAATAAGGAGCGTTAAAAGCATCCAAAAGTAGCCGAGTGTTTTATAAAATGCCAAAGCATCGTCCAAGTACATCTTACCTTTTTTGTTCACAGCCGTGAACTTTATACGAAACAAGGACCAAATCGACCAAACATCGTTTTTTTCAGCTTCTTTGACATCTGTTTTATTAAAATACGTCGTTGACGCAATATACGTTATTAAAATACAAAGGGCAATCACAATACTTTTTTTCATATTAACCATAAACATCACAGCTAAAGATAGTTTGTAGAAACTGCCCAGTAAAACGCTAGTACCGATTACGCATATTAAAAAGGTCCAGAAGAACACGTGTAGTCCATTGCTAGCATGTTTTGTCGATATGGTTATGAGCTCTCCGGCTTCCCTAGCCTCCTGATCCTCGTAAGGATCGAAAGAAGGTTCATTTTCACGTTTTGTTCTCAAGTAAAATTGAGTTATATACACAGAGATCAATAAGGAACACAATAACAGTGCAAGGACGATGCTAGAAATGATCAGCATTTATAATTCCTTGTTTTTCTCTTTGATGTTAACATAGATAGAATATAGAAGTATGAGCCGGTCTTCATCTAATCAGCAAACGATCGAATTCCAGTTGGAATTGATGATGGTGCATCTCGAGCAAATGAACAAACGACTTGATATGTTGGAGAAGACATGCATGTCTTTAATCGAGAAAAAAAGCGCTCCAGCTGTCGTATGTCCGTATCACACCATGTCTGTATCACATCATTTAGATAAGCGTATAGACCAAGATATCATGAAAGAAAAACAAGAAAGTCAAAAAATAAAAATAAATAAATCTGTTAAGGATTCATATTCGACGATGATGCAACGGAAGGCGGCTGTCTGACTCATTTTATTACTTATTGAAAACACGCATGTTCCACACGATGAATAGCACGGCGCAAGGATAGAGCATTCGAAACATGAATTCCTTGCTTGTCGTCAATGCATTTGCATCCATATATTCTTTCATGTAGTGTTTTGCAACCCAGTGCAATGAAAGTGCTAGCATGAAGACTAGCATGAACATAACAAGCTTCAAAACATCGCGTTTTTTCCCCCACAACCTGTCCAAATATCCGGGTTGGCTAGGCGGTGCCTGCTGTTGCTGATTCATGTCTCTTTGTCGTTTGAGCTCGGCTGATAAAAGATATACTTTCTCGTCAGGAGTCATCAAAGGCGATTCCATGGACGATGGAACGGGAATTGGCAAGGATTCATGTTTCACCGGTGCCATTTGTGGAGCAGACCGTTTATCAGTGTCATTACCTAGGTCAACAACAGATGATGATGTAGGTATCTGCTGTTGTTGCTGGCCGATACTAGGAATATCTCTTGAGTAAGCGGCATATAAATCACTGCCACCTAACATTCTTTCTCAATCCTGCACAAAAAAATACATGAATTATTTTCTTAGTTTAAATCATAAACGACGATGGACGATCTATTCATTGTTTTTGTGGTATTGCTTACATTGTTGACTTTGATCAGCGCATTGGGTGGCTCAATTTATGATGCCGAATCGTTTGTTACCAAGCGACCCACCTACGTTTCGAGTAAAAATAGGGCTTCCCAATATAATCAAGGTAAGATGATGTATAACACCGAACCCTATGAGGAAGAAATGTCTGTTCCGATGGCAGATATTATGGATATGCCAACCGATGAACCGGAAAATTCAATGGAGATGAGTAACGATTCAATGAATATGCAAGACACTATGCCTGACATGAGTACCATGCAACAAACAGAGACATGGGAAGATGACCCAACCTACATGCCCGAGATGCCCGAGATGCCTGAGATGCCCGAGATGCCCGAGATGCCCGAAAACCCGGACATGATGACAGAAATGCCTTCAATGGCCGACTTTCCTACAATCTCCCCTGATGATATGCCGGTCGCGAATGTTCCATCCATGGCAACGGAGAGCTTTCTAGTCGAAGGATTCGATGGTGACATGTATGCCGCATTTTAATTTGCAAAATCGAATTCCGAAGAACCACTCGTTGCATTATCTGCACAATCACTATCTTCTTCTGCACAATAGCTGATCTCTTTTTTAACAAAACGATGCACGAATCCATTTGGCCTCATGCTGTTGTCAACTTTATCTGCCTCAGAACCGTCTTCTTCGTCATCGGAATTTTCTTTGTAAGCAATGCTGCGACCGAGAAAGTAGCTTGCAAAGTCGCTCTTATAATTTGGATTCAAGACGCTTTGTGTAAATATTCTTTTTTGTGATGGTACGTAATACTTTATAGAAATCACCAGCAAGTGATTCGCACCCTTGAAGTCATACAAACTTCCGTCACTCGTTTCAAAGCTGAATGTAAGTTTATCTAATTTTCCTATTGGGTGGAACGGTTTCTTTTTCAGATTCACAAAATCTATACGCTGGTGTGCGACATCGTTAACATTAAACATTTTAAACAACGCTATTCCTGGGGAAAACCTTCCATACGCACGACTTCCGTACAAATGATCATCGAATTCTACGCACCTCAAGATGCAATATCGTGTGCCGAGAAGATAAACTACGCCTGGGCTTATAATCTTAAATACGACCGCAGCATTGTTATAGAGCGCAGCTACTGCAGGAAGCACCGGCACGGGAAGGCATCCAAACAATCGATTGTTGTCCTTATAGAAAACCTTGTTGTAATAGCCACCGTTATTGTCATAAGCGAGCTCATCGAATCCCATCACAGTTCGCAAGGTCGATCGATCCATATCAAAAAAGAATGGCTTGCCGCTGCTAAAGCGCAGATTTGGGCGGATCAAAATGTCATCGATATACCCGTTTTCGATGTCTATACCAGATCCTTGAAACGAACGTTTTATCTCAGTGAGGAAATTGGTGACTCCATAATTGCCGGGTTGAATCTGGAACAGCTGGAATCCTATCTCCAAGTATATAGCATTGTTAGTAACGATCCTCTCGTAGCCATTACTAGAGCCATTGAGATCGAAGCTGTCATATGTGACGCAATAGATTCGATAAATCTGAAATGTATACAATAAAACATCTCTTCCGTTCGGCGGGTGCACAGAATAGGAATATGTAGGCTCATACATCAATTTATTTACAAGTTTGATATCAGGATACGCGCTGTTTTGGTGAATGTGTTCTATGAACATTCTAGCATTTGCCGTGAGGAGAAAGGACGCATCCCAATTGGTCTTGTATTTAATATAGTAACTCTTTCCATTCTTTGTGAATTCAAAAAACATAGAATATCTTGGCCTCGATGGTATTGGCAAGTCCGGGACATCTGCCAATGATCGTATGTATACGATATTCGGTTGACGGTCCAAGTTTGTGTTGACAAACGCCAATACACGGCAACCATTGATTTTTGACATTGGCCCCGGGGCGGCTATGAGATTACTTGTATTTCGCGGAGTAAATACTCCTACAGGATATTCGTAGGAGGTATCTAATGACCAACCTGACATTTCTGTATTGAACTCATTAGCGTTAAGAATAAGCACGCTTTGTTCGGTAGGGAGAGATTCTCTGACGACGAGAAGATATTTAGAGCCGTTGGCTGAAGAGTCGTAGAACATTTCTTCGATGTTGGCAAAAGTCAATAGTGCGTCATCTTCAAGAGGGATCCGTGGCGGCACAAAGTTTCTACGATAATACGCAGCTGTTAAAAGCCTCCGTGTTGTATAAATTGTTTTGTATGTGAAGGGCTTACTGTCGGGGATAAAATCTGTGTTGGTGAGAATATCATCGAAACCGTCAACGCCCCCTAGTTCATTAAAAAGCAATTGAAATTCGGTCGTCGTTGGGAGATCAGGATCAGGCTCTTTTAGTTGGCCATTTAGACCAATAAACAGATTATTACCGGTTTCATAATTTGGTTTCTCGTTTACTTCATAGATACCTGTACGAACATCATTGTTGTTTACATCAATATTAAACATAGTCGACGGAATAGATGCGTCTAATACATCGACCCCGTAAACATAACGAAAAGGCTCATCCAACGGAACGACATAATGGTTTGGTTTTGCAAACCTGTCGCGATTCCGTAGGGCACTATCAATATACATTATGCAACTGTCCTTCTCGCTGTTTTCTTTCAAATAGTCAATGTCTTCTATGCTCATAGCGATTACCTTTGTGATAACCTGAAGAGATTATGTTCCCTTAGGTAGTCGAAAAGATAACACATGTAAGACATGGTATTAATTTCAAGTTATGTCGCATCCTATAATAAATACCTGCATCGACGAGCTCGATGATACTTACCCCCACGCGGAAGAGGTGCAAGGTGTTAATGTGCGACTTTGGCCACATCAGCGAGCATTGCTCCACCGCTGCATGATGCTAGAAACACCAAAAGTCCCTTTGAAAACATTCAAATGTATGCAAACAATGGCAGCTGACGATGATTTTATGCAAACGCAAGTCGGTGTGATCGGAGATTCTGTAGGATCGGGCAAGTCTTATGTCGTCCTTGCGCTCATACATATGTCTCGCTTTGATTCTATAGTGAATAACGAATCGACTATCAAAGCTTACGGCAACAATAAAGTCATAATGTGTTTTTCTGAAAGATGCCAGAATGTCAAGACTAATCTTCTCGTGATACCCCACAATTTGGTATCGCAATGGTCGCAATATATTACAAAATTCAATGCCAACACTAAATTCACGATCGTATCGAAATGCAAACACGTTGAAACGTTTCGCAATAATCATGAAGATGATTTTTTGTCGAATGACATTGTCATAGTGACAGCTTCTTTCTATCCCGATATTGCAGCATACATTTCATCAAAGGGTTTCAAAATGAGAAGAGTGATTTACGACGAAGTCGACAACATGAATCTTCCGAGTTGTCGGCATGTAGAAAGCCGATTCTACTGGTTTATTACGGCAAGTTACGGCAACCTTCTATCTCCTCGCGGATACACTACCCTCGTCGGACATCGAACGGTATGGCATGCTCAGGGACTGCGTAACTCGGGATTCGTCAAGGAATTGTTCGTGGATCTCGCTCAGAATATGAAGCCTGAAATGGTTAAAACGCTTATCGTGAAAACGAGCGATGCCTACGTAAAGCGATCCGTGATTTTGCCAGAAGTGCTCAATGAATATATTCAATGCCAAACGCCGCTCATCATTCATACGCTCACGGGTTTCGTTACCCGCGACGTTATTCAATCTTTGAATGCAGGGGATGTAGAAAACGCGATCAGGCTAATAAATCCCAATCATGTCACCTCGGAGGCAAACATAGTTCAGATTCAAGTGGAAAAGTTTCAACGTGAGCTGCATAATACGAATGCAAGGTTGGTATTCAATCAGAACCTGCAATATGATGACGAGGATGACAAGCAATTAGAAATGGAGCGTTTGACTAAGAAGCGCGATGACATCATTGCAAAGATAAACGGAATCCAAACCCGTATCAAAGATGCAGATGTATGCTGTATTTGTTATGAGGACTTCAAAAAGAAGGTCATTGCACCGTGTTGCTCGAATTCATATTGCTTTGTTTGTTTGAACATGTGGCTCACACATCACAACACGTGCCCATTGTGTAAACACGTCATTCTCCCTAAAGATGTCATGGTCGTGAACGAGGATGCCGAGCAAGCAGATAATGAAGTCGTCAACCAAAATGCGCCTAGTGACAATGTCGTCAGCGCTTCCTTTGACAAGTTGAAGAATCTAGAAATAATGTTGCGCACGTTGATGAACGACGATAATCGCAAAGTCATCATTTATTCTGCATATGACATTTCATTCTCTAAAGTTTCTGAGTTGCTTTCGAAGATGGATATCAAATACAACTATCTGAAAGGAAATGACAGCCAATTGAATTCTATCATTCGAAACTATAAAACCGGTGACTTGAAGGTGCTGCTGGCAAACACTAGGCATTATGGCAGCGGACTCAACCTAGAGAACACGACTGACATCGTCATGTTTCACAAAATGGACTCGATGATGGAAAAGCAGGTCATCGGTCGAGCTCAAAGGTATGGACGCACAACACGTCTTAAAGTATGGTACTTGTTGTATGATAATGAGATGGTTCAATAAGTATTTTTGAAGCAAAGTCGATCAAGAATTTTCTGTTTTATTAGAGTAACCAATGCCAGCTGCTAACCGGTTTCTCATATTGGAAAAGAAACGGCGTAATCGTGTTTGCCAAAAGCAGAAGGGAACACGCGGAGAGTACGATCCCGACATCGATGTGTTCGAATACGATTCCCTTCAACAGCTTATCGCTAAGAAACCATTTAGAGCACCATACAACGACTGCATCGAGAGTGAGACGGGCTCTAACGAAAAAGACATCAGTAAGAGATATTATTCGAAGGCTAGGACGGAGGTTCAATGCGCAGATGTAGGGGGAATATGGAAAGCAAAATCGATCGGACGGATCAACAAGAGGGACGAAGGTGTTTGTTGGGTGGATGAAGAGGATGCGCGATGTGCAGATATGTACGAGCGACAGAAAGATCCACAATCGAAATGCGACGCGGATGCCGAGTGCAAATGGATCCTCAATGAGTGCTACTCGCGCAAGTCATTTGATGAAATGCCGTCCGTTTTCCCGAGTAATTGGCCAAGGGACATCGTCAAAGAGGACATTCAACAATACTTGTATGACTTCTTCAATGGCGGGTCGTACAAACCACCGAAGCATCTGTCGCTATTTGGAATGGGAAATAGATGCACGGCGAAGGAGCTCGATAAAAACATGCTGTCTCTGCCACAAGTTGTCGTCAGCTCAGTGATGAAGGGACTTGCAAAGAGCTCGAATTCCAGCAACAGAGGACTTCTTGTTTGGCACAGTACTGGTAGCGGGAAGACGTGTACCGCAACAGGTGTTATCGATGCATTTTGGGATACTCAGAAAAATATCGTTTTCGTCACCTCGGTAGAGGCATCAAGCAGCAATCCACCATCTAATTTTCACAAATGTGCTCAACGATTCTTTCCGAGGTTTGCGAATATGACGCAAGACAAAATCAAGTATGTATTCGAGAAGCGAAAGGTGATATTTTTTACATTCGCACAACTCGCACATTACTTGCTGATTGCCAATCCGTTAAAGCGCGTGAAGAAGCCAGAGGATATCGAACGTCACAAGAATTTCTTAAAGGATGCGGTGATCATCATCGATGAAGTACACAATATATTCAAGCCTTTACCCAATCAGAGATTGGAAAATAATGCTGTAAGGAAGTTCTTGGCCGATTACACCAACAAGCGTACAATGAATTTGAATATCGTTATTCTAACTGCCACACCGGGCAATACCACGGACGATATCGTAGCATTGTTAAATTTGGTACGTGACCGAAGTATGCCAACTATCAGCGCACCGAAATCGAATGACGCTGGAAGCTTAGAAACATTCACGAAGAACATTCGTGGATTGGTGAGTTACTTTGACATGTCCAAAGATTACACAAAGTTTCCCAAGGTCGTGTATCAAAAAGAGGTGCTCGCTCCGATGAAGTTGAAACAATTCACCAAATATGTGGAGGCGTACAATGGAGAACCGACGTCTGCCACGGATTATGAAGGCGCATCTCGCAAGGATGCTCTCGATCGATATTATAAGAAATCTCGCAAGTACTCCAACATGCTTTACAATTTTGAGAAGGACATGTTGATCGAAGAGTTTTCTTCCAAGGTGCCATTGTTACTAGATAACATTTCCAAGTTTCCAAGTGAGAAGCATTATGCGTATTCTGCTTTCTTCGAAAGACGTGGCTTCGGAGGTCAAGGCATTCCCGCAATCGCCAAATTTCTGGAGCAAGAACTGGGTTACAAAAAGATGAGCATCGTCGAGGCAAAGAAGTTTGTGCGTGCAATGGATGCTGGAGAGGACTACGTAAAACAACAGCGCTATGTGATGGCTTTGAGCACTGATCTTTCATCTGATCGCGAAAATCTAAATGCTCTAGTGAGAGCATACAACAATTCAAAGAATGTTAACGGCGAGTATATCCATGTGTTTCTTGCCTCGCAAGGCTATAACGAAGGAGTGGACCTGAAGGCTGTCAGGCACATACACATATTCGAGCCGCTGCTAGCTTTGTCGGCGGAACAACAAACAGTCGGTCGAGCTGCTCGGTTTTGCAGTCACAGTGATCTCGACATGCGTGAATGGAATGTAAAAATTCACAGATATATTTCGACGTCGCCCTTGGATTTGAGTGCTTTTAATGACAATTACATCCGAGATAGGATAGAAAACATCCGCGGCGAGATTGCAGATGCCGAGGAACGTCTTGTTCAAATCAAAGGCGCCAAAGGTGCGACAGCTACGAAGACAAAAGATGAAATCAAGAAGTATGTCATGGGTAAGAAATTGGATGCAAGAAAGTTGCAATCGAAACTCAAAGAGATAGAGAAGATGAACCTTGAGCATTTGCACATGATCGACGAACAAATCATGAATGAGCGTTTCGAAAAGGTAAAAGAACTGCTTACTGTTTACGATACGATTCGTAAGAATGCCATCGATTATTTGTTACTAAAAGACTTTCATGAGTCAACTCTTGCTTGAAATTTTTCGAACTTTATAACAAATAAACATGGGATTGACACCAACTCATTGGGGACCTTATTTTTGGGGAACAATTCATATTGCTTGTATGGGTGCGCCGGACGTGTTTGACGAGTTCGATAAGCAGGCCTATGCCAATTTTATAAACACTCTGCCATTCGTATTGCCGTGTGGATCGTGTGGTAAGCATTTTTACGAGACTCTACAAGTCGAACCGGTCGAGCCTTCATTGACGACAAAATATTCACTTTTTGAATGGTCAGTCAAAGTTCACAACATCGTAAACAGACGTTTGGCCAAGCCCGAAAAGACACTCGATGAATCGTTGACTTATTGGAGCAAGGTTTGCTTGGGAGAGATCTCTACTTGCCCGCCAGCGAAATCAACGGGAAAGACAAATCCGAAAGTTTTGCTAGAAATGGTTGCAATATTAATCATTGGCTTTTCTATAGGTGGCGGACTAGGATACATGTACTCGAAGAGGATTGAGAGATAATGCAATAAATTTGTGTATTGTATATAAAAGCGTTATGTGGTCAAATCGAACGTATCTATTTGTTTTGGTTGGGATCATCATTTTTGCTTTGGGTATAATCTGGTGGTACGAGTCATCGGAAGCAAATGATCGCAATATGTACAATCGCGAGGAAGACAACCGTGAAAATGAAGGCTCTGTTAGAAATCTACCTATGTATCGTGGGGACGATTATGATGGCGGCTCGGGTCGCCTTGACAAGGGGAACAATGATAACACAGGCAACTTTGATAATACGAGCTACAGCGGCAGCAATGGCTTGATGCCAATGCTTGCCATGGCATTGTTCGGACAAGATTCTGCGGGACAACAAGGTATATTACACGAGGGATGTAAACACTGCGGCACCAAGTATTCTCCGGTATGTGCGGAGCAATCTGGAACAACTTACACGAATTCGTGTTTTGCGATTTGCAACGGAGAAGTCCCACCGTTCCGACCGGGCACATGTGCGAGGCCAGACATAATTGAGACTCGGGCTCCTTCCAAGCCTGGTCCTAAGTTAACGCGGGTTTCACAATATTGCGGTTGCAATGATGTGACTGATCCAGTATGTGATGCCAAAGGTCAAGTCTATAAAAATAGTTGCTTCGCGGCATGCAGCGAGAAATCGGTAAGACCATTCAAGTATGGTAAATGTGATGGGGCAGCGCAATGCACAGCTGCCCCAAGTACATCGACCACTAGGGCACCGACGTCTACCACAGGGGCACCCACCTCGACCACTAGGGCACCCACATCCACCACCAGAGCACCGACCTCGACCACTAGGGCACCCACCTCGACAACTAGGGCACCGACGTCTACTACTAAAGCACCCACCTCGACAACTAGGGCACCCACCTCAACAACTAGGGCACCGACATCTACCACTGGGGCACCCACCTCGACCACTAGGGCACCAACATCCACCACACGGGCACCAACATCCACCACATGGGCACCCACCTCGACAACTAGGGCACCGACATCTACCACTGGGGCACCGACATCGACAACTAGGGCACCCACCTCGACAACTAGGGCACCGACATCGACAACTAGGGCACCGACGTCTACTACTAAAGCACCCACCTCGACAACTAGGGCACCCACATCCACCACCAGAGCACCGACCTCGAACACTAGGGCACCCACCTCGACAACTAGGGCACCGACGTCTACTACTAAAGCACCCACCTCGACAACTAGGGCACCCACATCCACCACCAGAG
>Ga0247722_10000209_pt1 | contig 37604 bp, 29 predicted proteins | sample MSEWelMarce3H_FC_FD_189094 | JGI IMG/M metagenome (GOLD analysis project Ga0247722, IMG submission 189094) | Subsurface sediment microbial communities from gas well in West Virginia, United States - MSEEL Well Study Marcellus 3H_FC | ecosystem: Environmental > Terrestrial > Deep subsurface >... | reverse complement strand
TAATGGGACTGCCATTTGAAAGGCGTGTTCCATCTCCTGTTTTATCATCGGCTGGATTTTTTCTAACTCCGAAAGATGCACGTCAAAAACCAACTCATCATGCACTTGTAACAACATTTTGGATTGCCAATTTTCGGTGCTTAATTTTTTGTAGATGTTGATCATCGCAATTTTTATGATATCGGCTGCCGAACCCTGAATGGGGGCATTCACCGCATTTCGCTCGGCACCACCTCGAACAATGGCGTTTGCCGAATTGATGTCTTTCAAATAGCGTCTTCGACCTGAAATGGTTTCTACAAAGCCGTTTTCTCTTGCAAAATCTACTTGTGAGGTCATAAATCCTTTCAATTTTGGATAGGTTTGATAATAGGCTTCAATTAATTCGGCACTTTCTTTTCGGGATAAGTTCGTTTGATTGCTCAATCCAAAGGCGGAAACGCCATAAATTATTCCAAAATTAACGGTTTTGGCATGACTTCTTTGTTCTTTTGTTACTTCTTCTATTGGCACGTTGAATACTTTTGCTGCCGTACTTTTGTGAATGTCTTCTTTGTTTTGAAAGGCTTTAATCATGTTTTCTTCGCCACATAATGCGGCAATAATTCGCAATTCAATCTGGGAATAATCGGCGGAAAGCAAAACATGATTTTCGTCTCGGGCAATAAATGCTTTTCTAATTTCACGCCCTCGCTCGGTCCGAATGGGAATGTTTTGCAAATTCGGATTGTTGGAACTCAATCGCCCTGTTGCGGCAACTGTTTGCATATATTCCGTGTGAACACGACCTGTTTTTTGGTCCACCTGATTCGGTAGAGCATCAATATAGGTACTTTGCAATTTCACCATTTGACGCCATTCCAAAATGTCTCTTACAATTTGATGTTCATTTGCCAAATAAGACAACACGTCTTCTCCCGTGGCATATTGACCAGTTTTGGTCTTTTTTTGTTTGGCACCACCAATTTTTAACTTGTCAAACAAGATGGTTCCCAACTGTTTGGGCGAACCCAAATTGAATTTCTCGCCCGCAGTTTCATAAATTTGTAATTCCAAAGCTGCAATTTCTTTTTGCATTTCGCCCGACATGCTTTTCAAAAAGGGAACATCTAACCGAATGCCTTCTTGTTCCATTGCTGCCAAAACGGGAACCAACGGAATTTCGATTTCATCAAACAGTTTTTTCGTACCTACTTTTTCTAATATGGGCTGAAAATGTGCCGCCAACTGAAACGTAATATCGGCATCTTCAGTGGCATATTCTTTTATGGCTTCCAAAGCAACTTGACGCATAGACAGTTGATTTTTTCCTTTTTTGCCAATTAAGGTTTCAATTGATTTTGGAGCATATTTCAAATAAGTTTCCGACAATACATCCATATTATGACGCATATCGGGATTGATTAAATAATGGGCAATCATGGTGTCAAACAATTTTCCATGCACCGAAAGGTTATATCGCGACAAAATTTTCAAATCATATTTCATGTTTTGACCGATTTTTTCTATGGTTTCACTCTCGAAAAACGGTCTAAATTTGGCTATTAAAAGTTGGGCTTCCTCCTGATTTTCTGGAAATGGCACATAAAATCCTTTCCCTTTTTCAAACGAAAAAGACAAACCAACTAACTCCGCATTCAAAGCATCAATTCCGGTGGTTTCGGTATCAAAACAAACCGAAGTTTGCTGCATCAATTGCTGCATCAACAATTTCACTGGCAAATCGCCTTGCACCATTTGATAAAAATGCGAGGTGTTTTCTAAAGTGGCATAGCCAAAATTAGTGTTTCCTGTCTCAGGCGTTTCGGTATCGTCATAAAAACCAAAGAGATCAAATTGGTCTTCGTTTGTTTTTTTAGGCGTATTTTTTTTAACGGGTTCTTCGTCAGCTCCGCCTTCGGTTGCTGCGGGATTGTATAATTTATCAAACTGAGCTTTCATTTGACGAAATTCCAATTCCATAAACAAAGCATCGGTTTTTTCCACATCGGGTTGCGATAATTCGTAAGCCTCCGCATCAAAAGTAACGGGACAATCAAGTAAAATAGCGGCTAGTTTTTTCGATAAGATTCCTAATTCTTTATTGGCTTCAATTTTTTCTTTTATGGCACCTTTTAGTTGGTGCGTGTTGGCTAATAAATTTTCAAGTGTGCCATATTCGGCAAGGAATTTTTTGGCGGTTTTCTCTCCCACACCTGGTAAACCGGGAATATTATCGGCAGCATCGCCCATCATACCTAAAAAGTCAATAACTTGCTCGGGGCGTTCAATTTCAAATTTTGCCAAAACTTCAGGCACACCCCAAATTTCAATATCATTGCCCATTCGGGCGGGTTTGTACATAAAAATATTTTCCGAAACCAACTGTGCAAAATCCTTATCGGGCGTAACCATAAATACCTGATAGCCTTCTTTTTCGGCTTGTTTTGCAAGGGTTCCAATCAAATCATCGGCTTCAAAACCTGCTTTTTCAATAATCGGAATGTGCATAGCCTCAAGCAATTGCTGAATATAAGGCACGGCAATTTTAATGGCTTCAGGCGTTTCATCGCGGTGGGCTTTATATTCTTGATACATTTCACAACGGTAAACACTGCCGCCATTGTCAAAAGCAACTGCCAAATGATCGGGTTTTTCACGCTTAATCACATCCATCAACGAGTTCATAAACCCCATAATTGCTGAGGTATCCATACCTTTCGAGTTGATTCTTGGATTTTTAATAAACGCATAATACCCACGAAAAATAAGTGCATAAGCATCAAGTAGAAAAAGTCGTTTCTGAGCCGCCATAAAACTAAAAAATTAAATTGGGCGTAAAAATACAATATTAATTTTACAAATCAAAAGCAATAACGCCCTAACCCAAAAGGGAAACGGAATGAGGTAAATACGATCTTTAAATCTTTAAATTTTTCAATTTTTCTTGAACCGAATGGCTTTGGCATTTTTGGAATCCGTGTTCCCGCTGTCCGCTATATCTTTTTTATGGTTCTGTTTTTCAGTTGAAGTATTTAGTATCAATAGTTTAAATATCACTTTCAACCATAAAAAAGGATACCGCTCCCATCGGGGGTAGATGGGATTTTTCCGCTTCTTTGGGATTGTTTTTCAGATGCTGTTTTTTGAAATAGCGTTGTTAATTCAAAGTAAAAAAGGTAATTTTCAGTAAAATGGATTAAAAATGCAACTTGGAAGCCATTACACGCCTGCAACAAGGTTTCATGTTGTTATGGAAGGCTTGTTGCACACTGCAGGAAGGTTTCAAGTTGCTATGGAAGGCTTGTTGCACCCCTGCGACAAGGTTTCAACATGAGGTTGGTGCCCATTACACGGGTGCGGGAAGGTTTCAACTTGTAAATTTTGCTTTTGCCTTTTGCCTTTTGCCTCTTGCCCATTGCCTTTTGCCCATTGCCTAACTACTTTTCCCCTTTTATAAATGAACTGAAACGGAGTCCCAAAAATGCCCTAACATCATTCTCTACTCCCGACAGGAACGGCATCCTTTTTGGTTATTAGTCATTGTTTACTTGTTTTTGTGTTTTGCAATAAAATTTCAACTGAAAACCGTAACCAAAAAGATAGAGTGGATGGCGGGAATAGGGAAACCAAGGAAGCCTAAGCTATTCGGTTCTGGGAAGATTGAAAGATTGAAAGATTGAAAGATTGAAAGATTGAAAGATTGAAAAAAACTAAAATAATCTAAAAGATCAAAAAAATTGAAAACTAAATGCACATTTATTCCCAATCCAGTTCTTTGTTTGCGAGCTAGAGGGCTCTTTATGTTAAATTTGATGTAATTTCTAGTTTTTTAAGTAGTTTGTTGTTTACTTTGCAGCTTAATTCTATACAAATGATTCGTTGGGTTGTCTTTTTAGTGGTGGTGGTGCTTTTGGAAGTGTATGCTTTTCAAGCCTTTAGGACGCTGATAAAATCGAGAGCTTTTTTTGCTTTTTATTTTATAACTTCGGCTTTGGCGTTGTTGTTTATTGTGTATCAATTGTTTCATTTTGATCGAACGGTTGGGCAAACTCCTAAAACCTTAGCTACTTTCGGGTTGTTGCTGCTGCTTTATGTGCCGAAATTGTTGATTACAATCATCCTTTTTAGTGAAGATGTGTTTCGTTTTTTTGCGGGCATTATTCGCCTTTTTTCTGCTGAAAATTCCACACCTTTTTTGGACGATCGACGCCGTTTTGTGAGTCAATTGGCATTGGGTGTTGCGGCAATTCCGTTCGCTTCGTTTCTTTATGGAATGACGAAGGGGAAATATAATTTTAAAGTGATTCGGCAAACGCTTTTTTTTGAAGATTTACCCGAGGCTTTTGATGGATTGACCATTACGCAAATATCGGATATTCACAGCGGTAGTTTTGATAATCCTGAAAAAATTGCGTATGCTATTGATTTAATCAATCAACAAAATAGTGATTTATTTTTGTTTACTGGCGATATTGTGAACACACATGCCACAGAAATGGATCCGTGGATTAGTACTTTTCAAAAGATTAAACCTCATAAATATGGAAGTTTTTCCGTTTTAGGAAATCATGATTATGGAGCTTATGTGAAATGGGCTTCTGATGCAAAAAGAGCCGCAAATTTTGAGGCAATAAAAGCAATTCATTCCAAGATTAATTTAAAATTATTGCTGAATGAACATGTAAAAATAAAAAATGAAGGTCAAGAAATTGTTTTGATTGGCGTTGAAAATTGGGGTAAAAATTTTGCCCAAGTTGGCGATTTGAATTTGGCAGCTTCAGGATTGAAACCTTCGGATTTTAAAATTTTAATGAGCCACGACCCAAGTCATTGGAACGAAAAGGTGCAGCATGATGCCAAACACTTTCATTTAACCCTTTCTGGTCATACACATGGGTTGCAGTTTGGTATTGAAATTCCGGGTTGGATCAAATGGAGTCCGGTGCAATATGTGTATAAACAATGGGCTGGTTTGTATGAAAATAAAAAAAGATATTTGTATGTAAACAGAGGTTTTGGGTTTCATGCTTATCCAGGTCGGGTAGGTATTATGCCTGAAATAACAGTTTTTGAATTAAAAAAAGATAAAAAAGCAACTTAATTATACAAAATTGTTATATTTGTAAATTATTTAGAAGTAAAACTGTTTTTTTGAGAATAATAATTTCAATTTTATGTCAAAATTTGGAGAACTTATCGATGCTCAAGTACCTGTATTAATTGATTTTTATACAGTTTGGAATGATGTTTCTATTTCAATGAATGAAACGATTCGTCATGTAGCGGCTGCCTTAGGAGATAGAGCAAGAGTAATAAAAATTGATGTTGATAAAAATCAAGAACTTGCTGAAGCCCTGCGGATTAAAGGCGTTCCAACACTTATGATTTATAGAAACGGCGAAATGGTTTGGCGTCAAACGGGGGAAAGAATAGATGCTAATACGCTAATTTCGTTAATTGAAGCACAAGCTTAATGCAAAATTCCAAAAGAATACCCCTTTTTTTTGAAGTGTTTAATAACTTTTGGTAGCGCAAATTTCATGTTTTCGGCAGCTTTTAAACTATCGTGAAAAACGATAATGCTTCCATTTGTACTAGCGGAAATTACATAGTTAAGGCATTCTTCAGGACTTGTCTTTGGGTCAAAATCATAACTTAAAACATCCCACATAATGATTTTATAGCCTAATTTTCTAATTTTATAGCCTTGATTTAGGGTTAATTTTCCATAAGGAGGACGAAATAATTTTTGTTCCGGCAGATATTTAGCTACCAATTGAATATTTTCGATATAAGTTGCTGTTTTTGTGTTCCATCCATTCAAATGATTCCAAGTGTGATTGCCTGTTTGATGCCCTTCTTTTTTTATCCGCTCAAAAATAGCTTGATGTTTTTCAATATTGGCTCCAATACAAAAAAACGTGGCATTGATTTTTTCTTCTTTAAGAACATCCAAAACCCATTCTGTTACATCTGGAATTGGTCCATCATCGAACGTTAAAAATATTTTTTTATCTGCTTTTGGAATATCCCAAACCCATTTATAAACTATTTTTTTTATAAAAGCTGGTGTTTTACTCCATTTTTTAAACATAATTTATTCCAATTAGAAGGTCTCAAAATTAATTAAAAAAAGTAGCCAATTGTTTAAATTGACTACTTTTAATGGGTTTGTTATTCCATTTTTCTCCCGAATCTTTCGAAAGTCTTATTGTAATTATTGAATTTTACTTTTTCTTTAGCGTAGAATTCTAGATCACCAGCGTCTTTTGCTACTTCTAGATAGCCTCTGTATTGTTCAATATCCATAATGATTTCCATTGCACTGAAATTTTGATCACTAGGTTTCCACGATGTATAATAAAGCATCATTTCTTGTTGTTTTTTTATCAATTTTGATAATAAATCGCGTGCTTTTTCCTTTTTTCCAACTTCATAATAACCTGAAGCAAAAGGATCTAATAACGAATAATATTCAAAATATTCAAAAGGCATTTTTGTCATGGCTAAATCAATAACTTTTTCGGCTTTTTCTTTTTTACCTTCGTCAAGCAAAGTTTGCATTAATCTTGCCAAATTGGTTCGATAAGAAATACTGTTTTTTCGGGTTTCAGGGTCGTGATAAATTTTTGTGCTTTCACTATTTCCCCAATCCCATTTCATCACAATATTGTACATTTTTTCAGAATCTATGAATCCCATTTCCATTGGATTTGGATCTTCAGTAGGTGTTTTTATTGGAACTAATTTAAAACACATTCCGTCTAATTGAAGATAATCTTTCATCCAAATATAATCGTCTTCCCCAAAACTTCCACCTGTGAAATAGATAGGACGTTTCCAGTTGTTTTCGTTCACAATATCAAGCATCATCAACCTGTTTTTGTATAAAGCTTTGTCTTTAATTGTGAATTCAATTTGCGGAACAATTGAATCATAAAATTTAGGACTCACTACTTTATTCTTGATAATCGTGTTTTTATCGATAGGAATAACCACTTTATTTGATGGAAAATAATTTACTTTATTGCCACTATCCAATTCTATTTTTGCCTTTTCTTCATCTTTGGCTATAAATTTTAACATTTCTGATAAAAGCAAAGGTTCTTTTGTTCGTTCCACATATAAACTATAATCTCGGTTACTTCCTTTGTATTTTTCTCTGTCAAAAGAACTCGGAATTCCAGCTGCTTTGTGGGTTTTCATTTTCATTTGGTCAATATACCAATCGGTCATGAACAAACTGGTGTTTACAATTTTAACATCGGTTCGATAGCCTTCAATTTCTTGCATATACCATAACGGGAAGGTGTCATTATCACCAATTGTAAATAAGATAGCGTTTGGTTCGCAGGAGTCTAAATATGATTTTGCCATAGCAACTGCGGTGTATTTACCCGTACGATCATGGTCGTCCCAATTTTCTTTTGCAACCACAACTGTAGAAGCCAAAAAACAAACGGTTAACACGGCAGGAATTGCAATTTTTGGAGCTAAGTAGGCTTTTATCCAATCAAAAATAGCATAAACTCCAAATCCAATCCACATGGCAAATACAAAGAAAGAGCCAACTAAGGCATAATCACGTTCTCTTGGTTCAAACGGGCGTTCATTTAAATATATTTTTAATGCAAATCCTGTAAATAAAAACAAGATTAATAAAACATAAAAACTTTTCCAATCTCTTTTTGCATGGAAAACAAACCCAATTAATGCCAATAGTAATGGAATACCATAATATACATTTCGGGCTTTATTATTAGCAATATCTGAAGGAAGATTTTTTTGTGAACCAATAAAAGCTTCATCAATAACATCAATTCCTGTGATCCAATTTCCTTTTAAATCTTCATATTTTCCTTGTTCATCATTTTGACGGCCAACAAAATTCCAAAGTAAATAACGCACGTACATATATCCAAATTGATATTGTACCATAAATTTTATATTCGATGCAAAACTAGGTTTGTCCACAATTAAATAATCGCCATACGTTTTCAAGAATTTATCATAATCTTTCATGTCCACATCACCCGCATTATACGCTTTTCTAAATTCTGTTACGATTTGAACCAATTCATCTTCATGCGAATATTCAGGATTAATACGAAATTCTAGCGGTTCACCAAAAGTTAAGTAATTTACATTATGCTCATTACTCCACATTCTTGGTAAAATTCCTTTATGAGCATCATCTGTATTCTGTTTGGCATTTACATAATTGTTTATAATTACATATTTACCTGTTTTATAATCCCGTTCATAATTTGGCTTGTCATCTAAATAAGGAGTTTCAGGATCCAAACCCGAATACGCATCAGAAAATTGAGGGCCATAAAATAATTTTTGTTCGCCATATTGTTCTCTGTTATAATACGCTAAAACTTCCGCAGCATCTGAGGGTTTGTTTTCGTTTATTGGAGTATTTGCATTGGCTCTAATTGGTAACATCAACCAAGTTGAAAACCCGATTAAGATAAATAAGGTTGCTAATAATAAGGTGTTGTAAAAAACATGACCTTTTTTTCTGGTGTAATCTAACCCAAAATAAAAAGCAGCCACAATTAGCACAAAGGCAAAAATGGTTCCTGAGTCAAATGGTAATCCCAATTGATTAACCATAAAAATTTCTGTTTTTCCAAAGAAGGCTAGGGTATAGGGTAATAATAATTTGAAAATAAATAATAAGATGGCAACAATGATTACATTGGCTAAAATGAAATTTTGAGGGGTTACATTTTTATATTTTTTGAAGAAATATAATATTCCAATTGCTGGAAAAGTTAATAATGCCATGAAATGTACTCCGAATGACAAACCAATAACCAAGGCAATAAGTAGGAACCATTTGTTTCCGCGTGCGGTTTCTAACTCTTGCTCCCAACGCAATCCCAACCAAAACAATAAGGCTATCAAGAAAGTTGCCATGGCATAAACTTCGGCTTCAACAGCATTGTACCAAAAACTATCAGTGAATGTAAAGGTTGTGGCTGCAATAAAAGCACTTCCTAAAATCATGATGGCTTGGTTTTTTGAAATTTCTTCAGAAGCAATAATTACTTTTTTTAATACAATTGTCAATGACCAAAACATAAATAAGACCGTAAAAGCACTCGAAAATACGGAAAGATAGTTGACCATCAATGCTATTTTATCAGGCGAAAATGCGAACATTGCAAAAAACGCACCTAACATCTGAAATAAAGGTGCACCAGGTGGATGTCCAACTTCTAAGTTGGCTGCGGTGGCAATATATTCGCCACAATCCCAAAAACTCATGGTCGGTTCTACTGTTAATGAGTAAGTTAGTAGTGCAATTGCAAATGTTGACCATCCTAAAATAGTATTCCATTTCTTAAAATTGAATGCCTTCATAGTGTATTTATTTTCTTTATATTTCAAAGTACAAAGAAACTATTTTTTTTGTTATGTTTTGTGTTTTTGAAAAAAAATTAAATTTTTTTTCAAAAAAGTTTGGAGATTAAAAAAAAGGTTGTACATTTGCACTCGCAATCGAAAAGGTTGTTTGTATTGGCCCATGGTGTAATGGTAACACTCCGGTTTTTGGTACCGTCATTCAAGGTTCGAGTCCTTGTGGGCCAACAAAGCTCTACTTTTATTAGTAGGGCTTTTTTTTGCATAAAAAAACCCTCAAATGAATGAAGGTTTTAAAAAATCAATTTATTCTTAAACTTTTAAAAAGCTTTTTTAATTGCTTAAAAAAATTAAATTTTAAAAGTAATTACAGGTCTTTTTGCATGGTTTACCAAATCTTCACTAATACTTCCATTGAAAAAATGTGAAAGTCCTTTTCTTCCATGTGTACTCATTCCTATCAAATCAGCATCTATTTTTTTTGCAAAATGTAAAATACCTTTTTCTACATTTACATCATTATAAATATGTGTGGAAATATTTGAAGAATTAACTTCAACTAGAAAATCTCGCATTAATTTCTCAGCAACTTTTGTGGATTTGAAATTATTGGGCGTGTTTACATTCAGAAGATACAAATGAGCACCAAAATTTTCTGCAAATGATAATGCTTTCTGGAATGGTTTTTTAGCTTCTTCCGAAAAATCAGAGGCAAATACAAATTTAGAAGCTGTAAAATCTTCTTCTTCTTTTTTAATAACTAAAACAGGAATGTCTGAATTTCGAACAATTTTTTCGGTATTCGATCCAATAAACATTTCCTGAAAGCCACTTGCCCCATGAGAACCCATAACTATTAAATCGATTTCATGTGCTTTCCCGTTTTTCAAAATTCCATCAAATGCCATTTCAAATTGAATAATTTTTGAAATTTTAATATCTTCAAGGTAACTTGAATCCATTAAATCATCTAGTTTTTCAATTGCTAGATTTTTAAAAAGCATCAATTCTGGAATTTCATGTGCTGTAGAAAAAGCATCATTTCCCGACATCGGGAGTTCTAACATGTGAATTAAAAAAATTTCACCATCATTTTTTTTTGCAATTTGTGCCGCTACTTTTAGGGCATACTCTGCGTGTTTCGAGAAATCTGTTGGTACTAAAATTCGTTTCATTGTGTGTGTTAATTTAATTAGTAAAAGACTAAATGTTATTATTTTATAAAGGTACAAAAAAAAACCTTTTCAACAAAATTTTTTTATTTGAAATTTTTGTTATACATTTGTCGAGTTATTTGAGTAAAATGAATAATGAGGCACGCACTGCGTGCCTCTTTTTATAAAAGTTATGACGTTTAAAAGTAAAGTTCAAGAGGTTTTAGATGGTGTTTTGACAGAACATCCAACCCTTTTTTTAATTGATTTAGCTGTGAATGATGCTAATAAGATAAGCATTGTTCTTGATGGAGATTCAGGAGTTAATTTGCAAGATTGTATCACAATTAGCAGAGCTGTTGAAAATAATTTGGATAGGGAAGAACAAGATTTTTCTTTAGAAGTTGCCTCAGCTGGATTATCTAGACCTTTACAATTAGTACGCCAATACAAAAAAAATATCGGTAGAAATTTGAAGGTGAAAACACGTTCCGATGAAGAAATCGAAGCAACCTTAACAGCAGCAGATGAAGAAATTATCACGTTGGAATGGGAAGCAAGGGAGCCAAAAAAAATTGGAAAAGGAAAAGAAACAGTGTCTAAAAAAATAGATATTGCTTACGCCGATATAAAAGAAGCAATTGTTATAGTATCATTTTAAAAATAAAAGAGTTGACATGGAAAATATTGCATTAATAGAATCGTTTTCGGAATTTAAAGACGATAAACTCATTGACAGAGTTACACTAATGGCAATTTTAGAAGAAGTATTTAGAAATGCTTTGAAAAAAAAATATGGTTCAGATGATAACTTTGATATTATCATAAATCCAGATAAAGGAGATATGGAAATTTGGAGAAATCGTGTGGTAGTTGAAGATGGTGAAGTTGAAGACGAAAATTCAGAAATTTCTCTTTCAGCGGCAAGAAAAATTGAACCCGATTTTGAAGTCGGTGAAGACGTTTCTGAAGAAGTTAAACTTTTTCAATTAGGAAGAAGAGCAATTTTAGCACTAAGACAAAACCTTATTTCTAAAATTTATGAACACGATAATACAAATCTTTACAAACAATTTAAAGATTTAATTGGTGATATTTATACTGCTGAGGTACATCATGTACGACCTAAAGTGGTTATTTTGATGGATGATGAAGGGAATGAAATCGTTTTGCCAAAAGAAAAACAAATACCTAATGATTATTTCAAAAAAGGTGATAATGTTAAAGGTGTAATCGAACAAGTGGAACTGAAAGGAACTAAACCTCAAATTATTATGTCAAGAACGGCACCTGAGTTCCTTGAAAAATTATTTGAACAAGAAATTCCAGAAGTTTTTGATGGGTTAATTACCATTCGAAAAGTTGTTCGTATCCCAGGGGAAAAAGCAAAAGTGGCGGTGGATTCTTATGATGATAGAATTGATCCCGTTGGAGCTTGTGTTGGTATGAAAGGTTCAAGAATACACGGAATTGTTCGTGAATTAGGTAATGAAAATATTGATGTTATTAATTATACTTCTAACGCACAATTGTATATTACTAGAGCGTTAAGTCCTGCCAAAGTTTCTAATGTTAAAATTAATGAAGAAGCCAAAACCGCAGAAGTTTTCTTGAAAATTGAAGAAGTTTCTAAAGCTATTGGTAGAGGCGGAAATAACATTAAATTGGCTAGTTTATTAACGGGTTATGAAATTGATGTAATCCGTGAAGGAGCTGTGGAAGAAGAAGACGATGTGGAATTAAGAGAGTTTTCTGATGAAATCGATGCTTGGGTGATTGAAGAATTTGCAAAAATTGGTCTGGATACCGCTAGAAGTATCTTAAATCAAAATGTTGCCGATTTAGCAAGACGTACGGATTTAGAAGAAGAAACAATAATTGATGTAATGAACATCTTAAAAGACGAGTTAGAAGGATAATCCTTGCCATATAATAACGCACAACAAAAGAAGAATTTTTTAAAAAGATTATATGTCTGAAGAAAGAGTAATAAGAATAAACAAGGTTTTAAGGGAGTTAAATATTTCTCTAGATAGAGCTGTGGATTTTTTAAAAGACAAAGGTCACGTGATCGAGTCTAGTCCAAACGCAAAAATTTCTCAAGAGGAATACAAAGTCTTATGTGGTCAATATTCTGCTGACAAAGGGAATAAGGTTGCCTCTCTTGAAGTTAGTGAAGAAAAAAGAAAAGAAAAAGAGGCACTGAAAAAGGAACTTGAAAAGGAACAAGAAGCAAAACGTTTGCAAGAAGAAGCACGCCAAAAACAAGCGGTTATCAAAGCAAAAGCGGTTTTAGCAACTCCTAAGGCTGTTGGAAAAATTGATTTAAACCCAAAAAAACCAGTTGTTGCTGAAACTCCTGTTGAAACAGTTAAACCGGAACCGGTTGCAACTGTTGCCCCTATTGAAAATAAGGAAAAAACAGAAACTTCAACCACAAACGTTAGTCCTGTTGAAAAAACGCAAGAAGTTGTTGCACCAATTAAGGTGGAAGCAAAACAAGAACCTAAAACAGAAACGCCAGTAAAAATCGTTAAACCAAACGATACTTCGGCTAAACCGCAAGTTCAAAAAAATCAAGATCCTAAACCTTTTCAAAAACCAAAACAGCAAGGGAACGATCCAAAACCTTTTAACAAAGGACCTAAACCAAATGTGGTGAAACCTGAAGTTATTAAAGCCGCAATCGATCCAAAACCTGCTGAAATTGTTGAAGAAATTGTTGAGGTTAAAATCGAAACGCAATACCAAAAATTATCAGGGGCCACTTTTACAGGTCAAAAAATTGATTTATCGCAATTCGAAAAACCTAAAAAGAAAAAAGAAGACTTTAAAAAAGAAGTTAAAAAACCTGGAACACCTCAAAATCAAAATGCAGGTGGTGCTAATGCTAATAACAATAATAAAAATAAACGCAAAAGAATTACTAAACCTGGTGGGCAACTGGCTAATGCTGGAACTACGCAACCAGGAACTGGACCTAAAAAAGAGTTCATAAAAGGTAATAATGCAAATAATAACAATAATAATAACTTTAATAAAGGTAAAAAAACAATTATTCAAAAGGTAGAACCTACTGAAGAAGACGTTAAAAACCAAATTAAAGAAACCCTTGAACGTTTACAAGGTAAAGGTAACAAATCCAAATCTGCTAAATATCGTAGAGATAAAAGAGATACGCATCGTGAACGTAATGAAGCAGAATTACAAGCACAAGAAGACGGTAATAAAATTCTAAAAGTTACAGAATTCGTTACGGTTGGGGAAGTTTCAACCATGATGGATGTGCCAATAACAAAAGTTATCGGTACGTGTATGTCACTCGGAATTATGGTTACCATGAACCAACGTTTGGATGCGGAAACGTTATCAATTGTTGCTGATGAATTTGGTTTCCAAGTTGAATTCATAACAACTGACATTGAAGAAGCTGCTGTTGTAGTGGAAGATAATCCTGAAGATTTAATACATCGAGCTCCTATTGTTACCGTTATGGGACACGTGGATCACGGTAAAACTTCTCTTTTGGATTATATTCGTAAGGCTAACGTTATTGCTGGTGAATCTGGTGGTATTACACAACACATCGGTGCCTATAGCGTAATCCTAGAAAACGGTGAAAAAATATCGTTCTTAGATACTCCTGGTCACGAAGCGTTTACAGCTATGCGGGCTCGTGGTGCTCAAGTTACGGATATCGCAATTATCGTTGTTGCTGCTGATGATGATATCATGCCACAAACTAAAGAAGCAATTAGTCATGCTCAAGCTGCTGGTGTTCCTATGATTTTCGCAATCAACAAAGTGGATAAACCAAATGCAAACCCTGAAAAAATTAAAGAACAACTTGCGGGTATGAATTTACTTGTTGAAGATTGGGGTGGAAAATACCAATCACAAGACATTTCTGCAAAATTTGGTCAAGGGGTGCCAGAATTATTAGAAAAAGTACTCCTAGAAGCCGAAATTTTAGAACTTACTGCAAACCCAAAACGCCCAGCTCTTGGAACCGTTGTTGAAGCGCAATTAGATAAAGGTAGAGGTTATGTTTCTACAATTTTAGTACAAGCAGGAACGCTTCGAATTGGAGATTACGTCCTTGCAGGAAAAAATCATGGAAAAATTCGTGCCATGTTCGACGAACGCGGTCATCAAGTCAAAGAAGCTGGTCCATCAACTCCTGTTTCTATCTTAGGTCTTGATGGTGCTCCAACTGCAGGTGATAAATTTAATGTTTATGAAGACGAAAGAGAAGCGAAACAAATCGCTGCTAAACGTACGCAACTTCAAAGAGAACAATCTGTTCGTACGCAAAAACATATTACGCTTGCCGAAATCGGTCGACGTATTGCTCTTGGTCAATTTAAAGAACTTAATATTATCCTTAAAGGTGACGTGGACGGTTCTGTTGAAGCCCTTTCGGATTCCTTCTCGAAATTATCAACCGAAGAAATTCAAATCAATATTATTCATAAAGGTGTTGGTGCAATCACGGAATCGGATGTGTTATTAGCTTCGGCTTCTGATGCTATTATCATCGGATTTAATGTTCGTCCGCAAGGAAATGCAAAACAACTTGCTGATAAAGAGGAAATTGACATCCGTAATTACTCGATTATCTATGATGCAATTGATGACTTAAAAGACGCAATGGAAGGAATGCTTTCTCCAGTAATGAAAGAGGAAGTTACCGGAACTGCCGAAATTAGAGAAATTTTCAAAGTAACAAAAGTGGGTTCAATTGCGGGTTGTATGATTACAGACGGTAAGGTCTTCAGAAATTCTAAAATTCGACTAATTCGTGAAGGTGTTGTAATTTATACTGGCGAACTTGCCACTTTGAAACGCTTCAAAGACGACGTAAAAGAAGTTTCAAAAGGATATGATTGTGGTATGCAAATCAAAAACTACAACGACATTAAAGAATATGACTTAATCGAAGCCTTCCAAGAAGTGGAAGTCAAGAAAAAATTGAAATAATAAATTATAAAAAAACGCTAGCAACTTGTCTAGCGTTTTTTTTTTGACCTTTTCACATTGCCTATTTTTTATTTTTTTTTGACCGAATCTCTTGGCTTCTTTGGTTTCCATATTCCCGCTGTCCGCTATATCTTTTTTATGGTTCAAGTTTTCAGTTGAAATAATGGAACCAATTTTTAACAAGGAACTCTAAACCATAAAAAAGGATACCGCTCCCATCGGGGGTAAAGAGTGATGTTGAGGCATTTTAGGCAGTTTTTCAGTTCATCTTTTTGGAAAACCAGAAAAAATTTAACCAGTTCAATTATGTTTGTTCACTGTTTTTTGAAATCAACTTCTGTGCAATCATAACTTCATGTGTTGTACATTCATCTGAAGATTTTAACTAAAATTCAATATTAATTAGGATTCAAAATTTAGTTTACTATCTTTCGTAAATCTATTTTTCTTCACAAAATTTAACAACTTATTTATAACAACATCAATTTTTCTTCACCTATTATATTTATAGAAAAAATTAATTTAAACTTGGTTTCATAATTAAAGCATTTGGATACTTTTTCTTGATTTCCAAAAACATTTTCTCAACCTCAATTCGTGTTTTATAATTTCCTATCCAAACTTTATAATTTGGACTGTTATAAATAATAGTCGCGTCAATCTCTTTGAATTCTTTCTTGAATTCCTGTAAACTTTTTTTCGATTCTTCACTGTTTCCATAAAAAATCTGAATCTTATAATACTCATTATTGGAATTATTCAAATTTATTTTTCGCTTTTCCTTTAATAATTGCTCAAGCTTTTGATCTTGAATAACAATTAATTTGCTCTCTTGGGAAAAAATTTTTCCACATCCTAAACTCGTTAATAATACGAGAAACAAGGCTTTATGTTTTGCTAATTTATTCATTATTAATATATTTGGTGCAAAAATACAATATAAAATTTAATTTCAAAAGGGCTGTATTATTTAGAATTGTTATAAATTACTATTTAAGATAATATTAAGGTTTTTTTAATTGCCTAAATATTGTATTTTTGTCGGAGTTTTAAAAATAAAGTATTGTTTTGGTATTTAATCTAAAATCATACCATTAATAGTCGATAATCATTTTAAATATGAAAAAGGTGGGTAACCATAAATCGTTTTCAAGGATTTTCTTCAGTTTAGCATTCGTGCTACTAACTTCTGTATCAACTTTTGCACAAGATGTTGCGAAAGGGAAAGAACTATTTAATACTAATTGTGCCGCTTGTCATAAATTAGATGCAAAATCCACAGGTCCTGCACTTCGTGGTGTTGCAGCTAAATATGACAAAGAGTGGTTGTACAAATGGGTAAAAAATAGTGGAGAATTAATCAAGTCAGGTGATGCGCAAGCCGTAAAAGTGTTTGAAGAGAACAACAAAGTTCCAATGACCGCATTTCCACAATTGTCAAATGAAGATATTGACAATATTTTAGCTTATACGTCAGAGACTGCTCCTGTTAAAGCAACTCCTGCACCGACTCCGAATGGTGGTGATAAACCAGTTGAAGGCGGTTCTGGTGTTTCTAACAATGTGATTTTAGGGGTGTTAGTGTTGGTTATGCTCATGTTAATTGTAATGTTGTATTTGGTTAACAACATGCTTTCTAAAATTGCAACAGCAAAAGGCATTGAACTTGTAGAAAAAAATCGTTCATTAATGTCATTCTTCCGAGCTTATGCTAAAAATCAGTTTTTAGTATTGGTTTCTGTGATAATGTTACTATTAGTGAGTGCTTATTTTGCTTATGGTTGGTTAATGCAAATCGGTGTGGATCAAGGTTATGAACCGGTTCAACCTATTCATTATTCCCACAGAATTCACGCTGGCGAGAACGGAATTGATTGTAAATATTGCCACTCTGCAGCAAGAGTTGGGAAACATTCAAATATTCCTTCTTTAAATGTATGTATGAATTGCCATAAGAATATCTCCGAAGTCGCTGAAACAACAGCAACGGAAGAACATTCAAAAGCATTCTATGATGGCGAAATCGCTAAATTATATGATGCAGTTGGTTGGGATAAAACCAAACAAGCTTATACAGGCAAAACCAAACCAGTAAAATGGGTACGTATTCACAATTTACCAGATCATGTGTATTTTAATCACTCGCAACACGTTACGGTGGCTGGTGTAGAATGTCAAACATGTCACGGACCAGTTGAAGAAATGGAAATTATGAAACAACACGCTCCTTTAACTATGGGCTGGTGTATCAATTGCCACAGAGAAACAAATGTAAAAGTAGAAGACAATGCTTACTACAAAAAAATTCATGAAGAACTTTCTAAAAAATATGGTGTAGCTCAATTAACAGCTGCCCAAATGGGAGGTCTTGAATGTGGTAAATGTCACTATTAATTAATAATTTAAGAAGCTAATATATATTACAATGGCATCAAACAAAAAATACTGGAAAAGTGTTGAAGAGCTAAACGAAAATAGCTCTATTGTTGAGACGCTAAGAAACAACGAGTTTGTGGAACCAATTCCCGTTGAAGACTTTTTAGGAAATAAAGATTCTTTATCTTCTTCTTCAACTACTCGTCGTGACTTTCTAAAATACGTTGGATTTAGTACTGCAGCTGCATCTTTAGCTGCCTGCGAAGGTCCTGTCGTAAAGTCTATTCCTTACGTGGTTCAACCTGAAGAAATTATTCCTGGAGTTGCTGATTTTTATGCAACTACCATGGCTGATGGTTATGATTTTGCTAACATCTTAATCAAAACACGTGAAGGTCGTCCAATTAAAGTTGAAAATAATAATTTACAAGGTGCAAGAACTGGTGCAAATGCTAGAGTTCATGCTTCTGTACTTTCTTTATATGATAGTTTACGTCTAAAAAATCCTAAAATTTCAGGAAAAGACGCAAACTGGGATGAAGTTACTTCTAAAATTAAATCTAGTTTAGCTGATGCAACTGCTAAAGGTGGTAAAGTTGTTGTTTTAACAAACACTTTAGCTAGTCCTTCTACTGATGCTTTGTTGAATTCATTTGTTGCTAAATTCCCTACTACGGAACATATAGTTTATGATGCGATTTCTGAATCTAACGCATTAGATGCTTTTCAATCGGTTTATGGCGTTAGAGGTTTAGCAAATTATAATTTTGAAAATGCTGACGTTATCGTTTCTATAGGTGCTGACTTCTTAGGAGATTGGCAGGGTGGCGGTTTTGATGCTTCGTATGCAAAAGGACGTATTCCTAAAAATGGAAAAATGTCTAAACATATTCAAATAGAGGCAAATATGTCTTTATCGGGTGCTAATGCTGATGTTAGAATTCCAATGAATATCGCTTCACAAAAATTAGCGTTAGTTAAAATATATAACGTTATTTCGGGTGTTGCAGTAAGCACTTCTAAAATTGATAAATACGAAGAAGCTATTTTAAAAGCAGCAAAACAATTAAGAGCTGCTGGTAAAAAAGGAGTTTTAGTAACAGGCTTAGATGATGTTAATGCACAACTTTTAGCACTAGCTATCAATCAAGCATTACAGTCTGAAGCGTTTATCCCTAGTGATGCTATTTTAACTAGAAAAGGTGATGCAAAAGCGGTTGCCTCTTTAATAGCAAATATGAAAGCAGGAAAGGTTCATACTTTAATTATGAATGGTGTGAATCCAGTTTATACTTTAGCAAATTCAAAGGATTTTGTTGAAGCTTTAAAATCAGTGAAGTTGTCTGTTGCATTTTCAATGAAAGAAGATGAGACTTCTAGTTTGACTACAATCGCTGCTGCTGCTCCGCACTACCTAGAATCTTGGGGTGATGTTACTTTGACTAGATCAAATTATAGCATCATGCAACCTACGATTCGTCCTTTATTTAATACAAAACAATTTCAAGACATTTTGTTGTCTTGTTTGGCTATACCAACAACCTATTATGATTTCTTAAAAGGTTTTTCTGCTCCTTATTTAGCTGGTAAATCATGGAATCAAGCGGTTCATGATGGGTTCTCAGTTTCGGTTGCAAGTCCTCTTGCTGGCGTTGTTGCAAATGCTTCAGCTTCGGCTTCAATTTTAGGTCAATCTAAATCTTCAAATTTTGATTTGGTTTTGTACTCTAAAGTTGGAATGGGTGATGGACAACAAGCAAACAATCCTTGGTTACAAGAATTTCCAGATCCAATAACTAGAGCTTCTTGGGATAATTATGTAACGGTTTCTAAATCAGATGCTGAAAATCTAAAATTAGAAAATTGGAATGTTGCTAATGGAGGCTTAAACGGAAGTTATGCTACAATTAAAGTAGGCAATGCAACCTTAGAAAAAGTTCCTGTAATTATTCAACCAGGTCAAGCAAAGGGAACTTTAGGGTTAGCTTTTGGATATGGAAAAAAATTAGGGTTGAAAGAAGAAATGCAAGTTGGTGTTAATGCTTATACTTTATATGCTAACGCCAATTCTAATCAAGTTGCTACTATTACTTTAGAAGCAGGTGAACATGAATTTGCTTGCGTTCAGTTACAAAAAACATTAATGGGTAGAGGTGATATTATTAAAGATACTACTCTCACTATTTTTAATACTAAAGAAGCAAAAATTTGGAACCCAGTTCCAATGGTTTCTTTAGATCACAAACCTACTGAAGCTACTAAAGTTGATTTATGGGATTCTTTTGATCGTTCAGTTGGACATCATTTCAATTTATCAATTGATTTGAATGCGTGTACTGGCTGTGGAGCATGTGTTATTGCTTGTCATGCAGAAAATAACGTTCCAGTTGTTGGAAAATCGGAAGTAAGAAGAAGTAGAGATATGCACTGGTTGCGTATTGATAGATATTATTCATCAGAAGAGACTTTTGATAAAGATATTGTAGTAAAAGAAAAAGCTTCAGGTTTATTTAATTCGATAGATACTTTTGCAGCAATGGAAGATCCTTCGGAAAATCCACAAGTTGCTTTCCAACCTGTTATGTGTCAGCATTGTAACCATGCACCTTGTGAAACGGTTTGTCCTGTTGCGGCTACATCTCATGGTAGAGAAGGTCAAAATCACATGGCCTATAATAGATGTGTTGGTACTCGTTATTGTGCAAACAACTGTCCTTATAAAGTAAGACGTTTTAACTGGTTCTTATATAATAAAAACAGTGAGTTTGATTATCACATGAATGATGATTTGGGTAGAATGGTAATTAACCCTGATGTTAATGTACGTTCTCGTGGTGTTATGGAAAAATGTTCAATGTGTATTCAAATGACCCAAGCTGTTAAACTTAAAGCAAAACGTGAAGGTAGAGCAGTTGGTAAAGATGAGTTCCAAACCGCATGTTCGGCAGCTTGTACAAGTGGAGCAATGAAGTTTGGAGATGTAAATGATTCAGAAACAGACGTTGCCAAATTATTGGAAGACGAAAGAATGTATCATTTGTTAGAACACATCGGAACCAAACCAAATGTGATGTATCACGTTAAAGTTAGAAACGATCAATAAATATTAATTAATAGAAACACTATATAGGATTATGTCGTCTCATTACGAAGCACCCATTAGAAAACCACTAGTTGTAGGAAGTAAATCCTACCACGATGTAACGGTTGACGTTGCAAAACCTGTTGAAGGAAGAGCAAATAAACTGTGGTGGACCGTTTTTTCAATAGCATTAGCCGCGTTCCTTTGGGGATTAGGTTGTATGATTTATACCGTTACTACAGGTATCGGAACCTGGGGATTAAATAAAACCGTAGGCTGGGCTTGGGATATCACCAATTTCGTTTGGTGGGTAGGTATCGGTCACGCTGGAACACTTATCTCAGCAGTTTTATTATTATTCCGTCAAAAATGGAGAATGGCCATTAACCGTTCTGCAGAAGCAATGACAATTTTCTCCGTTATGCAAGCGGGTTTATTTCCAATTATTCACATGGGGCGTCCATGGTTGGGATATTGGGTTTTACCTATTCCAAACCAATTTGGTTCTTTATGGGTAAATTTTAACTCTCCTTTATTATGGGACGTATTTGCAATTTCAACTTATCTTTCTGTTTCATTAGTTTTCTGGTGGACTGGTTTATTACCTGATTTTGCGATGTTACGTGATAGAGCAGTTACTCCTTTCACAAAAAGAATTTACAGTACTTTGTCTTTCGGATGGAGTGGTAGAGCAAAAGATTGGCAACGTTTTGAAGAAGTTTCTTTAGTTCTTGCTGGTTTAGCAACTCCTTTAGTACTTTCTGTACACACTATTGTATCTTTTGACTTTGCAACATCTGTAATTCCAGGTTGGCATACAACCATTTTGCCTCCTTATTTCGTAGCTGGTGCGATTTTCTCTGGATTTGCTATGGTTAACACTTTGTTAATTATCATGAGAAAAGTATCTAATCTTGAAGATTACATTACTGTACAACATATTGAGTTAATGAATATCGTAGTTATGATTACGGGTTCTATTGTGGGTTGTGCCTATATAACCGAATTATTTGTTGCATGGTACTCAGGGGTTGAATACGAACAATATGCTTTCTTAAACAGAGCAACTGGTCCTTACTGGTGGTCGTATTGGTTGATGATGACTTGTAATGTTATTTCTCCACAAGTTATGTGGTCTAAAAAGATTAGAACAAATATAATGGCTTCCTTTATTATCTCAATCGTTGTAAACGTAGGGATGTGGTTTGAAAGATTTGTAATTATTGTTACGTCTCTTCATAGAGATTATTTACCATCATCTTGGACAATGTTTCAACCTACTTTTGTTGATGCGGGTATTTATATTGGTACAATAGGTTTCTTCTTTGTTTTATTTTTATTATATTCAAGAAGTTTCCCTGTGATTGCTCAAGCTGAAGTTAAAACAATTTTAAAAGCTTCAGGTGATAATTATAAAAAAGAAAGAGAAAATCACGGACATAATCATTCAGATAAACATTAATATTATGAGCAATAAAGTAATTCACGCTATATATAATGATGATGATGTTTTAATGGATGCTGTTAAACAAACTAGAGCAGCACATCATCATATTGAAGAAATTTATACACCATTCCCTGTGCATGGTTTGGATAAAGCAATGGGGTTAGCTCCAACAAGAATCGCAATTTGTGCATTTATTTATGGATTAGTCGGGCTTTCAGTAGCAACTTGGATGATGAATTTTATCATGATTCAAGATTGGCCACAGGATATTGGTGGTAAACCAAGTTTCAACTATATAGATAATATGCCAGCTTTTGTTCCAATTATGTTTGAGTTGACGGTTTTTTTCGCAGCTCACTTAATGGTGATTACTTTTTATATGAGAAGTAAATTATGGCCATTTAAAAAAGCTGAAAATCCAGATGTAAGAACTACTGATGATCATTTTTTGATGGAAGTGGGTATTCATGATAATGAAGAAGAATTAATTTCTTTCTTTAATCAAACTGGTGCTGTAGAAGTTAAAGTAGTTGCAAAACATTAATAGTTAGATATGAAAAGTTTATATAAATTAGTAGCAGTTGTAGGTTTGTCTTTCATGGCAACTTCTTGTTTCGATAAAGCAAAACCTAACTATCAATTTTTTCCAAATATGTATGAAGCAGTTTCTTATGAAACGTATTCAGAGCATAATGTTTTTAAAGGTGGAGTCGAGGCTCAAATACCTGCAAAAGGTTCCATTAAAAGAGGTTTTGTACCTTACGAAATTCCTAATACTCCAGAAGGTTACGCTTTAGCGAAATTATCCTTAAAATCACCTTTAGACTCTTTAAGTATTAATGCTGAGAAAGGTAAAGAATTATATACCATTTATTGTGCTATTTGTCATGGCGATAAAGGGGATGGAAAAGGAAATTTAGTTCTAAAAGAGAAATTTTTGGGAGTTCCAAACTATAAAGATAGAGAAATTACAGAAGGTAGTGTTTTTCACGTAATCACTTATGGATTAAATTCTATGGGTTCGCATGCTAATCAATTGTCGCAACAAGAAAGATGGCAAGTTTCTGATTATGTTTTAAAATTAAAATCTGGATTATAATACTAACACTTTTTGAAAATATTAGATATGTACACGTTTTCAAGTAAATTAAAAACATTTTCATTCATCTTAATGGCTCTAGGGCTTTTTGGGATTGTTTACGGATTTATGAATGCTCCAAAAACAATTGAAGATGTTGAAAAAATATTGGCTGATAGCCATCACCACGGTTCAGCCCATGCTACTACTTCTCACAATGAAGCAAATTCGCACGCTGTTGCTGAACCAGAACATGAAGCTCTTAAACCTGTAGATACTTTGCATAAAGCAGTAGCTGAAGATTCTACGGTTGTTTCGCATCAAGATTCAGCTGCAGTTCCTGTTGCTCCAATTGTTGATAAAAATGAAACACACAAAAAAGAGACTGAACACGTTGCTGTTCATTCCGATAAAGAGCATGCTGAACATGTTTTACACCAACTACAAAATAAACCATGGGCAGCTTTATATGTTGCTTGTATTTTCTTTATGTTGATTTCTGTTGGAGTACTTGCTTTTTATGCAATTCAGTATGCTGCTCAAGCTGGTTGGTCTCCAATTTTATTTAGAGTAATGGAAGGTATAACGGCATATTTATTGCCTGGTTCAATTATATTCTTCTTGCTTTTAATTGCTGCAGGAATGCATTGGAATCATTTGTTTGTTTGGATGAATCCAGATGTTATTAATCCTTCACATGAGGATTTTGATAAACTAATTTTTCTTAAAAAAGGATATTTGAATGTTCCATTTTTCTTGGGAAGAGCATTTGTTTTTCTTTTAGTTTGGAATATTGTTCGTTATTTTTTCAGAAAAAACTCTATTGCACAAGATACAGCTTCTGATAATGCTCCTTATAAGAAAAATTTCAAATTAGCTGCTTTCTTTTTAGTTTTCTTTATTGTTTCTGAATCTATTATGTCTTGGGATTGGATTATGTCTGTTGATCCACATTGGTATAGTACTTTATTTGGATGGTATGTTTTTGCTAGTTTCTTTGTAAGTGGTATAACTGTTATTGCAATGACTACTTTGTATCTTAAATCTAAAGGTTATTTAGAACATGTGAATACAAGTCATATTCACGATTTAGCTAAATTTATGTTTGGAATTAGTATATTTTGGACTTACTTATGGTTTTCACAATTTATGTTAATTTGGTATTCTAATATTCCTGAAGAGGTTACGTATTTTATTACTAGAATTGAACACTATAAATTACCATTTTTTGGAATGTTAGTTTTAAATTTTATTTTCCCATTGTTGATATTAATAAACACAGATTTTAAACGATTAACATGGATTGTAGTAATGGCAGGTGTTGTTATATTATTTGGACATTATATTGATTTTTTCAATATGATTATGCCAGCTACGGTAGGAGATCAGTGGTTTATTGGTATTCCTGAAATAAGTTCCCTAATTTTCTTCTTAGGTTTATTTATCTTTGTGGTTTTCAATGCGCTTACTAAAGCTCCAATTGAACCAAAAGGAAATCCGTTTATTGAAGAAAGTAAACATTTTCATTATTAATAGTTAAAAGAGATAAACAATGACAAGTTTCTTGGTATTTTCAGTTTTAGTTTTATTAGGTATTGCTGTTTGGCAATTGACTAAAATTTATGATTTGACACAATTTGACGCTTCTTCTGATGATTCGGAAATTGCTACAGATAAAGACAACAACACAAATGGTTATTTGATGTTTGGTTTTGTTGGATTTATTTATATATTTACTATTTATTCTTTATATGCTTGGGGTGATTTATTATTAGGTACTCCAGGTTCTGATCATGGTGCGGATTATGATAGTTTGATGGCCATTTCAATGGTCTTGATTTTTGTTGTACAAGCATTAACTCAGTTTTTATTACACTATTTTGCTTTCAAATACAGAGGGAAAGAGGGTCAAAAAGCACTTTATTTTGCAGATAACAATAAGTTAGAAGCTATATGGACAATTATTCCAGTTATTGTATTAGCTGGTCTTATTTTGTACGGTTTATATACTTGGAACAATATTATGTTTATTGATGAAGAAGACAAACAAGATGCAATTGTAATTGAATTATATGCAAAGCAATTTGGTTGGGAAGCCCGTTATGCGGGTTCAGACAAGACTTTAGGTAAAGCTAATGTTCGTTTAATTGAAGGAATAAATACTTTAGGTGTTGATTTAGCGGATCCAGCTGCTCAAGATGATAAAGTAGTTACAGAATTGCATTTGCCAGTTGGTAAAAAAGTGATTTTTAAAATGCGTTCTCAAGATGTATTGCACTCCGCTTATATGCCTCATTTTAGAGCTCAAATGAATTGTGTGCCGGGAATGATAACACAATTTTCTTTTACACCTGTTATGACTACAGCTGACATGAGAAATGATGAAGCAATTGTTGCTAAAGTCGCAAAAATTAATAAATTAAGATCTGAAAATAGCAAAAAATTAGTTGCTGAAGGAGGAACTGCTTTAGACCCTTATACTTTTGATTATTTACTTTTATGTAATAAAATTTGTGGAGCGTCGCATTATAATATGCAAATGAAAATTGTTGTTGATACACAAGATGATTTTAAAAATTGGTTAAAAGAAAAACCAACTTTAGCACAACAATGGAAAGAAGCTAATGCTCCAAAACCAGCAGAAGTTATTGCACCTCCTGCACCATCTACCGCAGTTGATTCAACTAAGGTTATTGCACAAGTTATTAAATAAGTTTATATAAATACTACCAATATTATGTCACACGATCACGGTCATCATAAGGAAACATTCATAACTAAATATATTTTTAGTTTGGACCATAAAATGATAGCAAAACAATACCTTATTTCTGGTTTATTAATGGGTATCGTTGGGGTTGTTTTATCATTATTCTTTCGTATGCAAATTGCATGGCCAGAAGAATCTTTCGAAATTTTTAAAATATTTTTAGGTGATAATTTCGCTCCTGATGGGGTTATGCGTAATGATATTTACCTCGCTTTAGTTACTATTCATGGTACGATTATGGTTTTCTTCGTACTGACTGCTGGTTTAAGTGGAACTTTTAGTAATCTTTTAATTCCATTGCAAATTGGAGCTAGAGACATGGCTTCTGGATTTATGAATATGCTGTCTTTTTGGATGTTTTTCATATCTTGTATTATCATGTTAAGTTCATTATTCGTGGAATCTGGTCCTGCATCTGCGGGTTGGACAATTTATCCTCCTTTAAGTGCTTTACCACAAGCGATTCCTGGATCTGGTCTTGGGATGACTTTATGGTTGTCTTCCATGGCTATTTTTATTGCCTCTTCTTTGATGGGTTCTCTTAACTATGTTGTTACAGTGATAAATCTTAGAACAAAAGGGATGACAATGACACGACTACCATTAACTGTTTGGGCATTTTTTGTTACTGCAATCATTGGAATTGTTTCATTTCCAGTTTTGTTTTCAGCAGCACTACTTTTGATTTTTGATAGAAGTTTTGGTACATCATTCTTTTTGTCCGATATTTTTATTCAAGGTGAAGTTTTACATTACCAAGGTGGTTCTCCAGTTCTTTTCGAACATTTATTCTGGTTTTTAGGTCACCCTGAGGTTTATATCGTATTGCTTCCTGCTCTAGGTATTACATCAGAAATTATTGCAACAAATTCTAGAAAACCAATTTTTGGTTATAGAGCCATGATTGCCTCTATTCTTGCTATAGCATTTTTATCAACTATAGTTTGGGGACATCACATGTTTATTTCTGGTATGAATCCATTCCTCGGGTCTGTTTTTACCTTTACAACTTTATTGATTGCAATACCATCTGCGGTTAAAGCATTTAACTATATAACTACACTTTGGAAAGGTAATTTACAATTAAATCCTGCAATGTTGTTTTCGATTGGATTAGTTTCAACATTTATTACTGGAGGTTTAACTGGAATTATACTTGGTGATTCTACTTTAGATATTAATGTCCATGATACGTATTTTGTTGTAGCTCACTTCCATTTAGTAATGGGAATTTCAGCACTTTATGGTTTCTTTGCAGGGGTTTATCATTGGTTCCCAAAAATGTTTGGTAGAATGATGAATAAAAATCTAGGGTATGTACATTTTTGGGTAACTGCGATTACTGCTTATTTAGTTTTCTTCCCAATGCATTTTATCGGAATGGCTGGTTTGCCAAGACGTTATTATACAAATTCAGCATTTCCATTGTTTGATGAACTTGCAGATGTAAATGTATTTATTACTGTTTTTGCAATAATTGGTGCTGCATTTCAAATTGTTTTCTTTTGGAATTTCTTTTATAGTATTTTTTATGGAAAGAAAGCAACTCAAAATCCATGGAGATCAAATACGCTAGAATGGACTACGCCTGTTGAACATATTCATGGAAACTGGCCAGGAGAAATTCCTGAAGTACATAGATGGCCGTATGATTACAGTAAACCAGGTCATGATGAGGATTTTGTTACTCAAGTTACACCAATGAAAGAAGGTGAAGAAGTATTACACCATTAATAATTCTAAAATATTTAAAAACCTCTCCACAAAATGGAGGGGTTTTTTGTTCATACTTTGTATATTTGCACCATGAATGATAATTTGAACCCAAATAAAGAAGTTTTTACTCCACAAGAAATTGATATTGAGAGAGCTCTTCGCCCACTTAGTTTTGAAGATTTTGCTGGTCAAGATCAAGTTTTAGAGAATTTAATTATTTTTGTAAAAGCTGCAAACTTGCGTAAGGAGGCTTTAGATCATACTTTATTTCATGGACCTCCGGGTTTAGGTAAAACAACTTTAGCTAATATTTTAGCTAATGAACTCGGTGTTGGGATTAAAATTACTTCTGGACCTGTTTTGGATAAACCAGGCGATTTAGCGGGTTTGCTTACGAATTTAGAAGAGCGTGATGTGCTATTTATTGATGAAATTCACCGTTTGAGTCCGATTGTTGAGGAATATTTATATTCAGCAATGGAGGATTATAAAATTGATATCATGATTGAATCGGGTCCAAATGCAAGAACGGTTCAGATAAATCTAAATCCCTTTACATTAGTTGGTGCCACAACTCGTTCGGGATTATTGACGGCTCCAATGCGTGCTCGTTTTGGAATTCAAAGTCGTTTGCAATATTATAGTAAAGAGTTGTTAACTACAATTGTAGAGCGAAGTTCTTCTATTTTGAAAATGCCAATATCCTTTGAAGCAGCACTAGAAATTGCGGGTAGGAGTAGAGGAACACCAAGAATCGCTAATGCTTTATTAAGACGTGTTCGTGATTTTGCTCAAATTAAAGGAAATGGGACAATTGATATTGAAATAGCAAAATTTGCCTTGCAAGCTTTGCATGTTGATGCACACGGTTTAGATGATATGGATAATAAAATTTTGCTTACAATTATAGACAAATTTAAAGGTGGTCCCGTTGGTCTATCCACTTTGGCTACTGCAGTTTCGGAAAGTAGTGAAACAATTGAAGAAGTTTATGAACCTTTTTTAATTCAGGAAGGTTTTATTATGAGAACACCTCGTGGGAGAGAAGTTACTGAAAAAGCATATAAACATTTGGGAAAAGTAAAACATCCTAAACAAGGCGATTTATTTTAAATTGATAAATAATAAAGAAAAATATACAATTTTAATAAAAAATGAGGCAAAACGTCTTGGTTTTTTATCTTGTGGAATTTCTAAAGCCGGTTTTCTTGTGGAAGAAGCTCCAAGATTAGAATCATGGTTAAAAAGTGAATCTCATGGCAAAATGACATATATGGAAAATCATTTTGATAAAAGATTAGATCCAACTCTTTTGGTTAATGGAGCTAAAAGCGTTGTTTCGTTATTGTTTAATTATTTTCCGGAAGAAAAACAAATTAATAATACTTTTAAAATTTCAAAATACGCTTATGGCACTGATTATCATGATGTTATTAAGTATAAATTAAAGGAGTTTTTGTTTTTTATTACTACAGAAATAGGAGCAGTTTCTGGAAGAGCTTTTGTGGATTCGGCTCCAGTTTTAGACCGTGCCTGGGCAGCAAAAAGTGGTTTAGGTTGGATTGGAAAAAACAGCAATTTAATCACAAAGAAGGTAGGTTCATTTTTTTTTATTGCGGAGTTAATTATTGATTTGGAGCTTGAATATGACAGTGCAACAACGGATCATTGCGGCTCTTGTTCCGCTTGTATAACTGCCTGTCCTACAGATGCTATTGTTGCACCTCAGGTTGTTGATGGTTCAAAATGTATTTCTTATTTCACTATTGAATTGAAAGAAAATATCCCATTAGAATTTAAGAATAAATTTGAGGATTGGGTTTTTGGTTGTGATATTTGTCAGGATGTTTGCCCTTGGAATCGTTTCTCAAAACCGCATTCGGAACCCCTTTTTCAAGTGCTACCAGAAATTCTTAATTTTACAAAAAAAGATTGGACTGAATTAACGCATGAATTGTTTACAAATACTTTTTCTAAGTCTCCTATAAAACGATCAAAATATGAAAATTTTATGAAAAATATTGATTTTTTAAAAATTAAATAGCTTTTTATTTGTTTTTTTATTAATTTAATTTTAACTTTGTATCAAACAAAACTTTTATAAATCTAAAACTAAATAACAAAAATGGAAACTTTACGAAAAAGATTATTCTTTTCATTCGTTGTTTTACTTTTTACTTACTCTGTTCAATCGCAAGTAGGTATTGGTACAACTACACCTGATAGTTCCGCTATATTAGATATTACATCATCTGACAAAGGTGTGCTTATTTCTCGCGTATCGTTGTTGAATTTGTATGATGTTGTAACAATTCCTTCGCCTGCAGAGGGTTTACTTATATATAATATTGCAACAAATGGTTTAGCTCCAAATCGCGTTTTTCCTGGTTATTATTATTATGATTCGCGTAAATGGGTAGCTATTTCACATAATGTTGGTACAAATATTAATGTGCAAACATCTGACTATATACTTTCAGAGCTTGATTCTAAGGGTGTTGTGATTATGGATAGTCCAATAAATGTTGTAGTTACTATCCCGACAAATCTTGAAAAAGGATTTTTCTGTCAAATTATACAAAAGGGTATTGGACAAGTAACTTTGGTGGGTGCATCTGGTTTTACTTTGAATTCTCCTAATGGTTTTAAAACAAGGGTTAGATATAGTTCCGTTGGTGTTTTGTTAGAAACAAACACGCTCGGTTACGTTTCAGGAGATTGTACTTTTTAGTTTTTATATTTTACATTTTTTATTATGAAAATTAAATTATCTTTATTTTTTTTATTTGTATCTGGGACACTATTTTCGCAACTTACAACAGAGTTCATTAATTTAAAACCGTTGTATGCGAGAAAAGTAACTTTCAATTATACGGGTAGTCTTCAAACATGGACTGTGCCTACCGATGTTTTTAGTATATTAATTACTGCAAATGGTGCTCAAGGAGGCGATAATGCGGCGTATATTGGAGGTAAAGGGGGCAATGTAAAAGCAATTTTGCGTGTTACACCCGGGCAAACATTTTATATTGTTGTAGGAGGAAAATCTACAAATAATGTTCCTAAATATGGTTTTGGAGGTGCTGGAGGTGCATTGGCTTATTATCCTACGCGTGCTGGTAAAGCTGGCGGCGGTTTAACAGGGTTGTTTACAAGTACAACAATTAATCAAACTACTGCAATATTGATTGCTGCAGGTGGTGGAGGTGCTACAACTTATCCAAGTGGTATTTATACTACTTATGGTGCTGGCGGTGGATTATTAGGCAGAAGTGGTTATAGTTTTTTTAATTATAGTTATGGTCAAGTTTGGGGGCTTGGTGCTACTCAAACTGCAGGTGGCGCACGAGGAATTCCGTATGATTCAAATCAAATTTTGCCAACTGCTGGAACTGCTCTTCAGGGAGGAAAAGGAGGTTCAGGTAATGGTGCAAGCTATGGTTGGCTAGCTGGCGGTGGCGGTGGCGCTGGCTATTTTGGTGGTGGTGGTGGATGTGCAGGTGGTAACGCCCAAGGAAGTGGCGGAGGAGGTTCCTCTTTTGCAATTCCAACGTTGATAAATTTGGTACATACCGAAAACTTTAATGTTGGCGATGGTTTTTTAATTATTAATTACTAGAGTTAATCAATACATCTTTTGCCTAGTCATTATAATTAAACAAATTTGATTTTTTAATTGTAGCACTATTTATTTTTTTACATCTTTTATCCATTATTTTTACAAAAGACCATTCCTTTTTACCCCCGATTGAAGCGGTATCCTTTTTTTTAATTGTTTTATTGCTGTATATACAACTAATTTTTAAATTAACCCTTATTTTTCTTCAAAATAGTTTACAATTAAAAAAAAGATATAGCGTAAAGCGGGAATATGGATAGCAAAAATGCCTAAACATTCGGTTCAAAAAGAAAACTTATTTATTTTTGAATTTCATTTTATATATGGCATAAAACAAAACTGCCACTAAAATATATGGAATTGCCATTAAATAAACAATTCCATCATTTATTGATTCCGCTTTAATGGTGTTTTCTTCATTTTGAAGTGCTGCTCTACACATCGCACATTGCGAATACGACATTTCGAAAAATAAGACTATAAATAAATATAAAAAAGTTTTAATTTTCATTTTATTTTGGATAATATGGAGAAATCATTAAGTAGATTATTACACCTGTAATTGTAATATATAACCAAATTGGAAATGTGATTTTAGCAATTTTTTTATGTTTATCAAAAAGTTCTGACCAAGCCCTGATGTAAGTAGTTAATACTAATGGTATTATCATGATTGAAAGCATGATGTGACTAATTAGTAACGTATAATAAATGTATTTTGTGTTTTCGATGGCTTTGTTTTCTATTTCAGAAATAGTGTTGTCATGATTGATATCACCATATTTTATTGAATCTGAAGTGCTGTGATAGGCTACATACATGAGTAAGAACACTATAGAACAAACAATTGCAAATTTCATTAAATTTTCGTGTGTTTTTCTTTTGCCGTTTTTTATTGCGATTACAGCTGCTATTAGAACTAGAGCTGTGAACCCGTTAATTGCGGCATAAATTGGTGGTAACTCGTATAAGGGTTCTACATCAAAACCTAATCTTTTTAGATTTACGCTGAAAAGTAGTGCTACAACCACAGGAATTACCATTGATAGTAGGATAATGATTTTTTTGTATTTGGTTTCTTTGTTCATGTTATTTTATTCTTCTAATAATTTTGAAATATCTTCTTTAATTGCGTTTACGCCTTCTGGATCTAGTCCGTCATAATATAAAATTGGGTTGTTTTGCTTGTCTTTACGGCACCTAATTTTTCCTTTTTTATCAATTAATGCGAATAATCCAGAATGTTCAAAACCACCTGCAACTTTGTTGTTTTCGCCTGCATAGAGATTAAAACCTTTGTTTGCAAGGTCATAAATATAAGTTTTGTCGCCTGTTAAAAAGTGCCAATTATAATGTTTAACACCAAGATTTTTTGCGTGTTCTTTTAAAGTTTCTGGGGTATCAATTTCTGGGTTTATGGTAATTGATGCCAATCCAAAATTTGGGTTTCCATAAAATTTATCTTGTAATTGTAGCATACTTTGGTTCATTTTAGGACAAATTGTTGGGCAGGTTGAAAAAAAGAATTCAACTACATAAACTTTTCCTAAATAATCTTTATTTGAAATTTTTTTTTGGTCTTGATTTGTTAGTTCAAAATTTGGAACGGGTCCTATTTCAACTAAGTCTGACTTTTGGAATTTTTTGACAATTTTCGGAACAGCCCAAATTCCAAATAGTAATATTATGAAAGATATTCCGATATAAGATTTATTTTTCATGAGTTGCGTTTATTTATTGTTTTGAATATTTTCTTCTATTTTATCTCTGAAAGCGTCTTTTCTTTTGTTTTTATTTTTCTTCAACGCCAATCGATATTCTCTTAGAATAATTTTAATATCATCGGTCATTTCATTATGTAAATCGGCAGCGGAAATGGTGTTGTAGCTTTCTTTATATTCTTTTTCACCTTTTTTGTTTTTACCATTTCTTCCCCGATGATTCCTTTCTTTGTCTATAATAATTACGGCAGGTGTTCCAAGATTTTCGTCTAATTTTCCAATTAAATTAAAGGAATTATAATAATCTTCAATTTCGTTTTCTGGTGCAAACACGAATTTCCACCCTTCCATATTTTCAGTTATTGGAGCCAATTCGTTTAAAATTTGTTGGGCTTTTTCTTCGTTTCCAATTGGAACAACCATGACCATTTGAAAATCTGTAAAACCTTTATATTTGTTATAAATTTTTTGATTTAGATTAAAAAAATTACCTCTATTTTCAATAACGTTCTTCCCAACGAAGCCTAAAACGGTGATTTTGTTTAAAAGTTCTATTTTTTCATTTTTTAAACCTTTCCAATATGGTGGTATTTCTTTATTATTTTTTGATAAAGTTGGAAGAAATAAAGAATTATGAGATGCAGTTGAAAATACTAAATAAATGACTATTGGTAACACAAAAAGTGCAATAAGAACAATTTTATTTTTCATTATTATGTTTTTTTTCAGTTCAAGAAACAGTTTATATAATTCTTGTTTTCATAATACAAAAGTAAAAAAAAAATCTCGATTAGTATCGAGATTTTAATTTTTTGTTATCAAATAAGTGTTAAAAATTCCACTTCATGAAACCTGTTTTATATACATCGAAAACATAAGCTCCTTCGATTAATACGATAAAACAAAGGTAGAGAATTAGAAATACTAATGTTCCTACTATTGATAATCGGAAAGCTCCTTTTTCACCTTCAAGGTGCATAAATGCCCACATGATATAGTATGCTTTTACAATTGTTAGTATTATAAACAACCAGTTTAATAAATTCATTCCAATAAAATTGGTTTTGAAAAGGGAATCAGGTTTGAAAATTCCGAAAATTACTTCAACTATAGTTATTACGGAAAGTAAGCCAAATACCATCCATATTCTTTTTGTATTTGATTCGTGTGCGTGTGCCATGATTAATTTTATTAATAAATTATACTAAATAGAAGAATGTGAAAACGAATACCCATACTAAATCCACAAAGTGCCAGTAGAGTCCAACTTTTTCTACCATTTCGTAGCTATTTCTTTTTTCGTAAGTTCCTAATAACACATTAAAAAAGATAATGATATTGATTAAGACACCTGTAAACACGTGAAAACCGTGAAAACCTGTAATGAAAAAGAAGAAATTAGCAAATAATTTATTTCCATATTCATTTCTAATTAGGTTAGCACCTTCCACAACATATTTGGTTTCTGCGATTCTTTTTAGAGATTGTTCTCTATCTAAAACTACTTTCTTTTTAGTTTTAGGATCGATCGTTTCAATTCTAACTAAAATATTTTCATTAGCTTTAAAACCTTGAACAACTTCATTAGCAGAATGACTTGGAATAGTGGCTTCATCCATAAACCAAACTCCTTTATCTCTGCTGAGTTGTGCTCTTTCTTCAGGCAAAACAGCTGCAAAATCAGCTAATGCTACTCTTTCAAAATTGCCATCAGTTCCTTTTTTTACGAATTGCAAAATTGATCCTCCTTTAGTTTCAACAGCACCAAACTCACCTTTTATAAAATTTTTCCATTCCCAAGCTTGTGAGCCTAAGAAAATAAAACCACCAACAATGGTTAATGCCATATAAACGGCTACTTTAGATTTGTTTTTATGATGACCAGCATCTACTGCTAAAACCATAGTAACAGAAGAGAAAATCAAAATAAAAGTCATTAAAGCTACATAATACATTGGTGCATCAACACCGTGTGCAAACGGAAAGTGATTAAAAACTTCGTCTGCAATAGGCCAAGTTTCGATGAATTTGAATCTTGAAAAGCCATAAGCTGCAAGAAATCCTGAAAAAGTTAATGCATCCGACAAGATGAAATACCACATCATTATTTTACCATAGGTTGCTCCTAATGGTCCTGTGCCTCCGTCTAAAGCGTGTTCATTTGAAATAACTGTCGCTCCCATAAATAATTTAATTGTTAAAAAGTTCCCAAATTTATTATTTTTTTTCTATTTGAAAAAATAGAAAAACAAAAACAAATACACCCAAATGAAATCCATGAAGTGCCAATACATCGCACTTAGCTCAATACCAATGAATTGGGTTGCATTATATCTTTGTTTAGAATGATTATAAATTACAATTAATAGTGAAATTAACCCTCCAAGAAGGTGTGCAATGTGTACCAATACTGCAATATACAAAAATGAAGTGGTAACATTACTTTCGCTGCCTGTAAAAAAATAACCATTTTCTATTACTTGTCCAAATCCTTTAAACTGCAAATATATAAAAGTAAATCCTAAAAATAGGGTTGTTACTAAAAAAAGTGAAGTTAGTTTTTGATTATTTTTTTTGATGAAATGTAAAGCTAAATAAAAAGTGATGCTACTTACTAGCATTGCAATCGTACTCCATGTGAAAGCGGTTGGCAATTGAAAATCTTTTAACCAATCGGGTCTTGATTTACTAACTACATAAGCACTAGTTAATCCTGCAAAAATCATACAAATACTAATCATTCCAAACCATAATAATAATTTATAGGTTTTTCCTTTTCGTGCTTGTTCTTCTTCAAAAGTCATTGTGTCTTTCATTTATCTTAAAAATTTATCTAAAACATAAATAATTTGCAGCAAAGATATATAAGAAACGCTAATTATCATTAACTTTCTTGCTGTTTTTTCGGTTCTTAATTGGTGTAATTTAAAAGCATGGAATAATAGCCAACCTCCTATAATTAGAATAAAAAAAGTGGCCACTTTACTTAAAAATAAAGTTCCTGTTATTCCGAATGCTGGAATTATTGATGCTATTATGGTCCAGATGGTATATAAAATTATTTGTAAAGCGGTTTTGTCGTCTCGTTCGCCTGTTGGTAACATGGCAAAACCTGCTTTTTTATAATCGTCGTATAAAAACCAGCCAATTGCCCAAAAATGTGGAAATTGCCAAAAAAATTGTATAATAAACAAAGTTCCTGCTTCAATTCCAAAATGACCTGTTGCGGCTACCCATCCTAGCATGAACGGAATTGCACCTGGAAATGCTCCAATAAATACAGATAAAGGTGTAACTGTTTTTAAAGGAGTATATAAACTTACATACATAAATATGGAAATCGCACTGAACATCGCTGTTTTTGGGTTTATAGCATACAGTATAACTAAACCAATTAATGTTAAAATCACACCCAATATAAACGCATTTTGTTTGCTAACTGTTCCTGTTGGTAACGGACGATTTTTTGTACGGGACATTAAGGCATCTAAATCTTTTTCGATAATTTGGTTAAAAATATTAGAAGCGCCGACCATACAATATCCACCAATTGCTAATAAAACAACAACTTTCCATTGAAAAGGTTGCGAAGTAGAAAAACCTAAAAGATAACCAGCAATTGTTGAAATCACAACGCTAACAGATAATCTAGCTTTTGTGAGTTCTAAAAATTGTGCCAGAATTCCAGCTTTATTTATTTTGTTTTGGGTTTCCAATTTATATTTTTTGCTCTAAAATGCGTGCAAATATACAAAAAAATAAACTCATAATTCCTAACTTTTTTAGTCTTTATTTTTAAAAAATTACTCCACGACTATGCTACTAAAGCCAGCTCCTGTTTTTTCTAATTTTATTTTTGCAGCAATTCGGTCTTTTAATTCGCCAACATGTGAAATAATTCCTATTGATTTATTTGAGGTATTTTGCATGTTTTCTAAGATGCTAATTGCCTGGTCTAATGATTCTGGATCTAATGTTCCAAAACCTTCATCTATAAATAAGGATTCAATGTTTACATTTTTAGCGGCTAAATCAGATAAACCGAAGGCTAATGCCAAACTTAATTTAAAGGTTTCTCCGCCTGAAAGTGATGCCACAGCCCGCTCGGTGTTGCCCATATAACTATCCATTACTTTTAAAGAATCGGATTCAGAATCCATACTTAACAAATACCGATCTGAAAAATGCTGTAAACGGGCATTTCCATAATCTAAAAGTTGTTTCAGTGTTAATTCTTGTACGAAATTTGAGAATTTTTTTCCTGTGGCATCACCAATTAAATAATACATTTTTGACCATAAATT
>Ga0247722_10000208_pt1 | contig 37877 bp, 29 predicted proteins | sample MSEWelMarce3H_FC_FD_189094 | JGI IMG/M metagenome (GOLD analysis project Ga0247722, IMG submission 189094) | Subsurface sediment microbial communities from gas well in West Virginia, United States - MSEEL Well Study Marcellus 3H_FC | ecosystem: Environmental > Terrestrial > Deep subsurface >... | reverse complement strand
TGAAATGAAATCCAATATGAGTATTTTGGCGAAAGACTTAATGGAAAAAGCTTGGCACCCTTCTCGTGTCATTAAGTGGATTGAAAGTGAGACGAATGAAATGTTAGAAGATTAACTCCGGGAAACCTACTCCAGGAAACCTACGGTTTCCCCGGACGCCCCTTCCCTTCCAGGAAACCTACGGTTTCCCCGGACGCCCCATTCCTTTTCCGGAGCGACCGAAGGGAGCGATATACAGAATCTTTAAAATCCCGATGAACCGTAGGTTTCCTGGAAGGGAAGGGGCGTCCGGGGAAACCGTAGGTTTCCTGGAAGGGAAGGGAAGGGGCGTCCGGGGAATCTTTAAATTTTACAAACAATGTTTTTTATAATCAAATTGTAAATATAATTCTTTGATTTTTAAAGAATAATAATATAGTCGCTCCCTTCGGTCGCTCCGGAAAGGGAAGGGGCGTCCGGAAAATTGATTGTTTTTTTTATAAATCATCAAGCCGTATAACTAACTGTTAAATCATTAACAAGTAATATTCAATTCTCAACAATGACTGATATTATTACCAATCTCCCAACATCTTTACAGATAGAATGTATAAAATATCTAGTAACACCAAGCGAACGTATAATTTTACTCGGGGTAAACGGTGTTGGTAAAAAGTGTTTTATACGTAAATATAATAATGAGAAATTTCAGCACGAATATACACCTTCATCCACAATTGTATATAATAATTATTTAGAAATAGTAAGACTAAATCAACGTGTTAATTTTGCTGTATTAAGTGGGTTATTTGTTTTGAATTTAGAAGTCAAGATACAAAATCTAGTTAATCAACTACCAACCCGTGTTATTCTTATGGCATCTGTTATTTCTTCTATATCATTAAGACAAATATATCAGCGTTATATTCCAATAATCTTGGGATGTAAACAAGAAAAGAAGTTTAAAATAGATATTATATTGACAAATACCGATCATCCACGTTACACTTGGCGAGAGCTTGAACTACGCACACTGAAACGAAAGATGAAAGAGTTTAATATTGATTCAATGTATTATGTCTCAAATAAAACTGGAGCCGGGTTTGACAATAAGTATTTCGAAAGTTTATATAATGAATTTTAACCCAAGATATTGTATTAGTTCATTTCCACGTCTACAAAAAAACAAAAAAAAACAAAATGTAAATACTGTAAATAGTTTTTTTTATTTGCGAGGGGGATAGGAGGAGGGAAGGGTTACCTGCTCTCTCTCTCTACTACCGTTTCTGGACTTTTTTAAAAATTTCATTTTTTATTATTGTATAATAAATGAAACTATATAGACAACCTTACATAACTGACAAACGGTTAAATCTCTTTTTTTTCATCGAAGATTCTATATATATCTTTATCGTGTGAAATAATTATAATAAATTTCTTGTTATTACGGTTCTCACGGATTAAATCAATTATTTCTTTCTTTAGTTCAGGATCTAATCCAGTGGTTGGTTCGTCTAAAACGAGTCCACAAGAGGAGGGTGAAATAAGTCCCGTTAAAATCGCAATTATCATTCTTTGACCACCGGACATTTTTTCCCCCAATGGTCCTACACGTGTTGTATAAATATCATTATCTTTAAAGAGAGCCCGTATTTTCGGGTATTTTTTAATAACATTGTTTAAATTTGTGTCGCACGTTTGTGTATGTTGGCAACCATACATAATATTTTCAATAATTAATCTATCGAATAGCTTTGAATTTTGATTTACATATACTATGTTTTTACGCAAGTAGTCAGGGTCAATATCACGAATATTAACATCATCTATAAAAATATCTCCGTCATAATTCTTATACATCTTTAGAACCAACTTCATTAGTGTCGTTTTTCCGCGACCGGAAACTCCAGTAAATCCTATAATTTTATTATTCAAGTACAGTTCCATATTAAAATTCTTTAGAACATATACATTTTTTGTTCTGTACTTAAATGATACATTTTTAAAGGTGATTTTATTGAATTCCAACGAAAGATTTTTGTATTTAATAGGACCAAATAGATAATCATGATGTTCGCGATGGGATTTATATTCGTTTGTTCCTGGTTTTGGTATTTTATTCATTAAGATAGCGTCATTATAATATTCCAGTACCCCCTTGGCACGTCCGGCGAATTCAACGAAATTCGCAATTTGCCAAATAACAACGCCTATTTTTTCACGATACAGCATAATGATTGTGACGAATGTAATAAAAAGAACCTTATCAATTTGTTTATTTTTTACTCTTTGAATATTGTATAATAAAAAAACAGCTATTATCGAATACATTAAAAAGGTTAATACAGACTCTTGAATATTAACATATAAATAAAAGTCTTTGGATTTTTCAATAGTAACATCTGATATTTTCTTTAAATTTATTTCCTCTTGTTTTGTTTGCCCCCTATAAACGATTTTATCCATGTTATTTAATAATTCTAATACGTGAGCTTCATTCTCATTTACGTCCAATTCATATTCAGTATTTTTCTTAATAATGGTGGGCATACATAACCAAATGTAAAGTAGTAAACTCAGATTTGCGAAAATAAAGATACTACCCATTTTAGGGTCATTATATGTAAAATATCCAAATACCACCAGAATAAAAATGATACTTGGTATTAAATATGTAAAAATGTCATTCATGAAAAAATAGGAGACATTTGAAATACGATTTATTGGTGAATTCAATTTAATAAAATTCTTATCTGTGAAATTTTCATTATTGCTCTTCATTAAAATACGTATCAATTCAGTGCGAATCCAGTAACGGAGTTTAATTAAGATGTTGTTTTTAAATTTTTCATATAAGAAATTGAAAAATACGTATAAGGTGGATAATATACAGAACATTTTAATAAGTTTTTCCATATTAACAGGGTTTCCACTTTGAGAGGTCGATATGATTTCGGCAATGTTCTTTGAAATACCGTAAGTTTCTATAATACTTATTAATGAACCACTTATTATAATAAAAAATGTTGCCAGTTTTTCATTGATAAAAAAAGAGTATATTATATTGAAAATAATATTCATTCTTGTATCTTTTATTATTGTTATATATGTTTATGAGAGTTTTTTATTTACAGTTATCGGGAAACTACGGTGGGTGGAGGGATTGATTTATCTTTATTTCGAATATCTATCTCTACCAACTTGCCGGTATTGTCTTTAATAACAAACTTTTTACGTGGTGGTTTTGTCTTTAGTGGCTTGGTGGGAGATTTTTCAGCGGGTGAATCTTCGTTTATTGGCTCATATTTATCTATAGTAATTTTTGGAACTTTTAATTTACGATACTGCGTAACAAGAATGGGTTCGTTATTAATTTCGGCAACGGTTTCTTCGTCATTGTCAATCTCATCAATATGTGTATTTTTCAGGAGTGTCTTCGACATTGCTTCGGCATCTACATTCCTGACCTTTTTAAATACGAAATACCGGTTCAAGAAAGAAATGGATTTTTCCTCCTCTGTCATTTCTAAAGAGTATTTATAATCATATTTACGTTGTGGATTTATTTGAATATCTCTTTCCATCTGTTGGAATAATTCGTTGAATAATCCGCTATTGTTGGGGAGTCCTAATTGTCGGGCTTCTTCAGTAGTTAATTCGACGAACCCGTAGTTTTCCAATATTCTTACAAGATATTTATAGTTTACTAAGTATTCACGTATGGTTTTATTAATAGATTCTTGTAAAACATCTATCGCATAACCGAGGGAGTTTTCGTTCGGTGGAAACCCGGTCTTTGAATATTGTTTACGTATTTTTAAAATAGGAGATGTATCTTTGTAAATGTTGAAATAATCGCCCTTTTCAATCGTTTTTAGTCGTTGGAATACCGCATCGCCGTCATAACATGTTCCTATAAAATACCCTCCCAGTCGCGTACATTCGCTTAGATTACGTATAAATTGATTCAATGTAATGTTATTTTCAAAGAAATAGTGGAGAGCAAATTGAACGGAAGAAATATGAAAACCGTCTTTTGCTACCGCGTAATTTTTATATACTCCTTTTCCTAATACAACCGCATCTTTCGGTCCTTTTCCAAATACGGCACGGGAAATTTCTTTGTCTTTTTCTGTAAAGAATGCCTGTTCATTTGTTCGAATATTGGAAGCACTATTACCCTGGGCGAAAAGACACGCCGGACAATTCTTATATTTTTTTTTATAATTAATATATCTTGAACACGCACCGTTTAATCGGTTCTGGATATTGTCACGACTTACATCAATACCGAATATGAAGGCTAGTTTTGCTTGAATCCATTTCGGCAAATCACCGCCTTTTCCACAAGCGTAATCGATTAATGTATGTTCTCTTTCGGAAACCGATTCTATTAATTTCGATTTAACATATAAATTATGGAAATCGCGTAGTGCTCGTGTCAAAGAAAATGGGGTACTTGTGTTTGTTCCTCCCGTTTCAATATTATTATAATATACATCGTCTTCTGTAATAGACGCAACCACTGTTGTAATTCCCGTTCCTGTTGAAATCATTTCTTCTGTTATAGGATTATGTATCGATGTCCAGTTATTGTTTGCCACATGGTACGCATTTCCATAGTTTTTAATACCTGCTCGTAATTCGCTGGTCTTGTCATATCGAACACGGAGAGGTATCCATCTCCATCCGTTTTTCTTTGTAAAGTCATAACTGAACTCAACAATCATATCTTCTTCGAAATATTCGCCTTCGATCGTTTTCATAACAAGCGTTTTGTCGTTCGATTTTAACCCGCTTCCATCCCCTCCACCGATGTTCTGTAAAATAATATTACAAATATAGGCGGTGGAATCGAAGGGTTCGGTCGGTTGAAATGGAACTGGAATATAGGTTTCGTTGTTGTCTAAATCTGTTTGCGACGGTATGCGATCATTAATAACATCTAAATAGGGATTAATATTAGAATGTTTATTTATATCAAATCCACACATTAAAACGAGAGTTTTATATTGCTGAATTTGTGACCCTTCTTGTAAAATATTGTGTACTTCTTGATTGCCTTTTGTGTCTTTCTTTACAGTAACCAAGAAATCAATTGTATTATATTCAGGTGGTTTCCATTTGAACGAATTCTCCCACGTTATTTTGTGTAGCGGACCGGCAACCCCAATAGAAGAACTACCAACACCGGTATTGGAAGGAGTAAATATAAGACCATCCGTGTTATATTCAAATAAACCGTCTTTGGCTTTTGTCAGTATTTCATTACACGCCTGAAATATAGTTACTTCATCTGTTGTCATATAGAATGTTTTCGGTTGGATACGGAAACTACATGCGGTGACGAGACCAGGGGATGATACTACAGTTGCCGTGCCCGTTTGTTTTTGGGGTACATTTGGAATAACGACGGAAGTATCGGCTTGTTCAACCGGAATTAAAGAAATCGTCGAAATAAAACTATTTAATAATTGAAGTCTGTTTTTGGTTATTGATGTGGTAACTTGATTGGTTTTTGAGGTGCGTTTAAATTCCTTTTCTTGGGTGGCAATGACATCGTCGGTGGCGACAGCAGTCGTCATAAGATTTACTCCGTCCCCATCCTTCCCTTGTTCAACAACAGGAGTATCTGGATGTTGTCGAGTAAAGGCATATTCTCGAACACTCTTACCATTAATAAAGTATATATCGAATCCAGCAAATAGATTAATTATATTACCTTGTTTGTTATATTTAATAAACTCCCCGTCAATCAAAGAATTAATTATTTTTGTTCCAGATGGTTTATTACTATTGGCTACATATCCAGTAAATATAACATTCATATTTGTATCAATCATATAAACACGGCCAGTCGGAGCAATAAAGAGCATCCGTCTTTCACCGTCCGCTTTATCTGTAACAGTCATATGATTTCGTATATTAGGTGTTTTTAAATCCACTGTTCGCGAAGATTCATTTTGAGTGGCAGTGGATGATCGTTCAATGATATTAGAAAGTTGAAGAGTATATGAATTCGGTCCAATAAAATTCTTCGGGGAAATTCTTTGAGGGAGAGCGGGATTCGTATTATTAACCGGAATACCATGAATCAAGTTTAAATACATTTGTTGGACGGTTTCCATCTCACTAAAAGAAACCGGATAATTGGTTTTTTGAAACGCACTTAAAATATTACGTATTAATTTACGGACAATTGCCAATAGTTTTGCGGGAGTGTCATATTCAGTACCTATACCCACTTTACTGTTATCAATCTCTAATTCTATATCGTATTTTTCATCGTTAGTGAATAATCCACTTTCTTCCAATGTATATGTCGGGATAAGATAACTTTTATTTTCTTTTGTTTTTTTAGTTTTTTTCGATTCTTTAATTATTGAAATGTCAACAAATACAGGAAATCGCGGATGCGAAAAACGAACACGGTTTAAATATCGATACACCTTTTTCGTATCTGACCATTTACTGATAATTTCCCGGGCGATTCCATACGTCGGAGCGAAATCCTCTTCCATTTGGTAACTTACACGAAATCCAAAGTCTTTGAAATCAACGGGCGAAATACTAGTATGGGTAGTTTTGTCAACCGCAAGTGTTTTTCGTGTAAATTTGATTTTATCGCGATTCGTAGAAACGGTGGAAGGCAGGTCTAAAACTTTCTGTATACTGTTTGTTTTACAATATTCCTGTATAAGATCAATACCCGCTAATTCCGCACGAATATTTGATATTTTAGTATATCCCGTTTTGGGGTCGGTGTATTCATTGCTAATACGCAACATATGATTACCCGTTTTATTGGAAGAATCGAACCCCAATTGGTAAATTTGTTTAATTGTATTGTCGTAATTAATTTTAGTTATATAGGGTGCGTATTTATTTGTTGCGTTAAATCTGACCTCAACTTCGGCAGTTTGATTATTCGATTTAATAATCGGGTTAGAACCAATATAACAACTTATCATATGTTCGAACTTTTCTTTTGGGGTTTCATTCGTACCCTGTTTAAAATATTTCGACGGATTCTGACCGTTATTAATCATTATGATATATTATATATAATTATATAGTATATTATTATATAGTATTTGTTGTCAATTTTCCAAGAAATCCGGGAAACCTACGGTTTCCCCGGACGCCCCTTCCCTTCCAGGAAACCTACGGTTTCCCCGGACGCCCCTTCCCTTCCCTTCCGGGAAACCTACGGTTTCCCCGGACGCCCCTTCCCTTCCAGGAAACCTACTCCAGGAAACCTACGGTTTCCCCGGACGCCCCTTCCCTTTTATAAGCAAACGAAGGGAGCAATATATAAACCAACCATTATATGATTTTAGTTTTAGTATTTATAAAATATTTACCATCATACTTGGTAACAAAATATAATTATTATTTTAATTACTAAATTTAATTAATGTGTGGATTTGCAACGTTAACCCTTTGCCGATTATATCGACGGATTTATCGGTAAAGGAGTTTGCGTTTTATAACGTTGTGTATATAGTTAATACCAACCCAATTACGGTTTCATCTTTTATTACAATATAAGAAAAAATCATTTTTTTAAATCCAGAAATAGCAAATGGTTAAAAATATAAAAATTAAATATATTAATTATTAATGGCATCAATTAATGAATCAAACACATATGAGACGAATAAGTCAACTACTGGCGGGGCTATACAACCTAAAAAGTTTGCCATTTGTTATCACGGAATGACTCGTTCTACCCGTTTTGTATATCAAAGTCATATAGAAAACATTTTTAATATTATTACTGAAAACAATTCAACGTATGACGTGTATCTTCATACTTGGCGGTCGAACTATAATATAGTATGGGATAAGAAGATTCCAATACCCAATGATTACACTGAACATTTATTTTTAAATCCAAAGGGGTACCAAATTGATGAACAGGACGTTTTTTTACGTTCAATAAATTTTAACGATTACTATTATCCAAATACACGTGAATGGATACCCGAATTAATACGCAACTATTTATGTGCTTTAGAAAGTCAAAAGAGATGTTTTACAATGTGTAAGGATTCAAATATTAAATACGATTATGTCATTTTTGTAAGACCAGATACATTAATAAAAAATAAAATACCCTATAACTATATTCTTCAATCACCTTCTCCCTTTTCTTTAAACTCGATTTTTATACCAAATGATGGATGGTTTGAAGGTTACAATGATAGATTTGCTATAGTAAAATTTGATATGGCTCATTATTACGCATATAGAATTAACGAATTAAAGTATTACCGTAGAAACGTTAATTTTATTGTTGCTGAAAGATATTTAAAATACATTGTTGATAAATATTATAAATTAGAACCAATTGAATTTAAATTCGATTTAATACGTTCAATGTAAATTACCGACCCAGTGTAAATATATTAAATTATATATTAATTATCAAGTATGCCTCTCAAAATATCCCGCTCATTAAAAGGTGGAGGAGTAGGAGTAGTTACTCCCCCCTCACCCAAAATATATAATAATATTACACTTTTTGTTCTTTACTTTATAATACTATTAATTGTTGGGGTAGCGTTTGATAAAATTGCTAAAAATACAACCGGTGTTTCGAATGAAACATTTATATTCGCATTTATCGGCATTTTTATTTGTATTAGTGGTTTGATATTTATGAATAATATTAAAACATTTGAAAATTGGGGAATAGAATTACCTTTATTAGTAAAAATAACTACTGTATTCGCTATCTTCCTTCTTTTTACAATATTTGTCTTTTTTTTCGGTGCAAACATTTATTTTTCGATCGGTCTTTTTATTTTAATAGCGATTGTCGGTTTAGCAATTATATTTAACTTATTTTACAATAGTCTTGAACGTTCAGTACGAAACACATACTTCAAGTTTATAATCGAATTTATTTTCTTTCTTCCTTGTTTGTTTAATGATATTTTAAAATGGGGATTGGAACAAATCAATATGACACCCTATTTTACATATGTTTTGTTATTTATTGAAATTCTTCTAATATTACTCTATTTTTATTTACCAACAATTTTAAATAGAACCATCGTTGGAAAAGATGGAATAGTTTTACAAAAAGCACCGTTTTATATAAATAAAGGTAACCGTATGGTAATCGCAACATCTGCGGATTTGTCAAAAGAACCCATTAAACCGGATGGAAGTGATTTATTAAATTCTATAGTCAAAACTCATAATACAGATTATGCTCTATCTATGTGGATAAATATGAATCCAGCCCATATACAGAGTGATAAAGAAATAGTTATATTGTCATACTTTCATCATCAGGTTGATAAAAACGACGATTGCTATAAACCAAAAATAGTTTATACTTCTTCTAGTTCTGATACACCTAACTCGATATCAATGAAAGATGTATATAGAATTTATTTTACAGGAGGTAACCTTGATGAAAAGAACCGGATTGAAATACATGTGCCAAATCAAAGATGGAATCATTTTGTATTTAATTATGTGGACGGTAAAATGGTTGAATTATGGGTAAATGGAGTTATGGAACGGGTTATGACATTTAGCGGAGATATACCTGTACCGCGATATGATGCCACAGACCAAATTGTTATTGGTAGCTTGGACGCAAGTGGGTCAAATGGGGCAATATGTAATGTTATTTATTTTGATAAATCGATTTCTTCACAACAAATATCGAATATGTATAATTATGTAAAATTAAGTTTACATAGCAGTAATAGCTACCCACAATAGAAATTCACAACAACAAAAATATAGGAGATTTTAGGATTATTCGGATTATTCGGATTATTACTCTGACTGTATTAACAATTTAACCCGCGGATTTTAGGGCATCCGAGAAAACCGTAGGTTTCCTGGATTTCCTGGAAGGGAAGGGGCGTCCGGGGAAACCGTAGGTTTCCTGGATTTCCTGGATATTATATATAAATGAACTACGTTTTAATTATAACTATAATAATAATAATTGTATTACTTTATGTTTTGTGGAGATATTTTAGTAACACTGGAACAAATATATCATCAAATACTAATTTAAATACAATACAAACCACACCTATACCGGTAAGTGATAGATCAGTTCAATATGCTTACGGTGTATGGATATATGTAAATTCCTGGACACCCGGAACAGGAGGATCATCCGGACCAAAGAAAGTTATATTCTCTCGAGCGAGTGATGCTAACAGCAGGGATTCAAGCTATACAACATGTTTATATTTAGACAATGTTTCACCAATATTATATTTGGATATAGCACAAAATGGTACTGGTACACCTCCAGGTACTGTTACACCTCCAATTACTATAAGTTCTAATTTTCCTATTCAAAAATGGTGCTATGTTGCTTTTAGTGTAAACAATCAATATGTAGATTGTTATTTGGACGGTAAATTAGTAAAATCTGTTTATTTAAGTGGAACATTAAAGTCTATTGAATCAACCGGAGGTATTTACGTGGGTTCTTCAACGACACCTAGCGATATTTATTTAAATCGATTTTATCATTGGGCAAACCCCCTTACTCCACAAGACGTTTGGCGTAACTATTTAAACGGGAATGGGAACAATCCTCTTTCTGCTCTTACGAACACAATTGGGTTTGGGTTTGCCTTTTATCGAAATAATGTTGAAACTTCAACTCTTCGAGTGTTCTAATTACAAAATACATATTCCCTGTGCGCCACAACTCCATGTGCCACCCATTTTTACAAACTGTTAACATGATATACCAACATATAATTTATTTATATCCCACCCCTAACTTGAAATTCACGGGTTAATATTTTAATAATTTGTAAATTTTAATAACCATATATAGTAGTTATTCCTTTTCCGTTTTTGTACTATTTGAAATTCTCATTTTTTCTTATATATGAAAAAATGAGATCATATATGAGTTTAGTATCCATATACATTTTATTAACAAAACCGCCAATATAATTGGTAAAGGGATAATTCTCATATGGTGGGTTGGGATGAGAGTTTGGGTATAGCGTTTATGTAAACCTACGGTTTCCTTGAATACTATATAATGGAAAGGGAAAGAGAAGAACCATTTATGAATAGAATACGCGACAATATAAATGATTTAGGGGAAAAAATACAGGAAAATGTAAATCCTTTAACACAAACTGTAACTGATGGAGTAGAAAGAGTCAAAGAAAATGTAGATTCAATGACAAGTAATGTCAAGGAAAATGTAGAAAATACTTTGTCCGATTTTTCAGGAAAAGATCTTGTTAATTCTGGAAACGAGTTTTTAAACTCCAATAGTATTATAGCAAAATTCGCATTTGTTATTCTAGTTCTTATTCTTTTCGTTTTTCTATTTAATTTAGGAGTAAGGTTAATATCTTATTTTACTTCACCAGAATCATCCCCTTATATAGTAAAAGGTCTAATCAATGGAACAAATGGTATGGTTATCACACAAGATCCTAACAGTTCATCTTCCGTAACAATACAACGTTCAAATAACAATAAAAGCGGTATTGAATTTACATGGTCGGTTTGGATATACATATCCGGTGTTGGCACAGGGACTTTACCTACATATTCACATATATTTAATAAAGGCGACAGTTCATGGAACACTTCTGGTTTAGCAAGTGTTAATAATGGTCCGGGATTATACTTGATTAATCCAAAAAAAGCAACTACTAACCCGGCTCTTCCAGCTGTTCCTGAAATGGGTCTATATGTAATGATGGATACGGAAAATGTGGGCAATCCTTCAACAACCACCCCCCCACCTACAACCACTCCACAAATACTCTCTATTACCGATATTCCAATTCAAAAGTGGTTTAATGTTTGTATTCGTATGCAAAATGTGATTATGGATGTCTATGTTAATGGAACAAACAGTGGACGTTTAACACTCCCCTATGTTCCTAGGCAAAATTATAATGATGTAAATGTTTGTCAAAACGGGGGGTTCAATGGAAACCTGTCTGATTTAAGATATTTTGACCACGCGTTGTCCGTTTATGAAATAAACAGTTTGATATGGCAAGGACCGAACCTCGCTCAAAATAATAGAGCTACTTCTTCACTTGGAACTACTTATTCGAATGGTATGAATTATATTTCGAATTTATGGTATACAAACAAAATTAATAACTCGTAATTTTATAAACATGTCAAACAATAATACATACGAAGAGATATGTGCTCCAATAACTCCTATTTTGGAACAAAGACGCAATATGGCTATTTATAATATTCCACCTCCGCGAATAAACATTGTTTCCCCCTATCCACAATACTCCCCTTTTCAGTTAAATATGCGTCGTAAAGCCGAAATACTTAAATACAACAGTTCTCAACAAAATAGTAAATCCAATAATCCCACGAAAAAGCAAAAATTTGCGAATTTAGTAAAAGGCTCGAAAAGTCTTTCACAATATCAAACGAATCAATCTTATACAAATTTCGAGTGTAATTTCGATGCCATAAAACCGACATTAACTACTTCTTGTAATGTGCCTGGTCCGCCTATTATATTACAATATGACCCAAGTGTTCCACTTTATAATTACGGTAATTATAAAGAAAATCGTCCATACGCAATAACAAATAAGATTTCAAATGCCATATATAATGCTTACACATTAAACGTTATTGAATACTTCAACGATTCCACATCCGATACATTTGCCAGGGATGAGATAATAAACAATAATAACGCAATTTATACATATACAGGTAATTTGGGGACAATTCTAATAGGAGACAATTTAAAAGAGACTACCTATGCTTTTAGTATTTCAACCCCGATCGCTGTTTGGTTTAAATGTTTAAGAAACGGCACCTCCGTCAGCGATGACATATCTTTAAATATAACAATAAACAATATTACCGCAAACATTTATTATAATGACATTTTAATAACTTCAAAAGAGCAATCCGTTTTTAATCCTATAAAAGTTGTATGTAAACTTTCAAGTATAAATGGTTTATGTTATGCGATTCAATATGTAGGTATGTTAAATATAAATAATTTAATTTTACAAACACCCCCACAAACTATATATAGTATTAAATATGTGGCGAATTATACGTATAATAGCAAAACTGTAAATACATATTTGAGTGTTATTCAAAGTGGAATATTTGCGAATTTGCCTTCGGCGAATGACAATAACTATATTTATAACTGTTCGTTGGTTTCTGTTACACCGTCAAACTTTAGTGAATCGTCGTTTTCACAATTCATAGTATCATAAACGATTACACAGCAATCATAAGTTTCTCTACTTTTAATCTTTTAATATTATAAGTTATGGAACAAAACACTTTATATATAATAGTAATTATCTTACTATTGGCTCTTTTAATTTTATCTATTTTAGGAACTGAGTGGGTGGTTTATGTCTTTAATTTTCTTTTAAATGTATTAAAAATATTGGTAGATTTTATTATGGATTTTCTCGGTAGTTTAAGTAATAACACCGGTGATGTTATTAATGGAACCGGAGACGTTGTAACAACAACCAGTATTTTTGGTATTGAAATTGTTGATGGTATTATTAATAGTATAGGTAATATGTTTAAAGGTCAAGCAACCCCCGTATCAACTGACACGAATCATTTAGATATAATTATTCAAACTCGCGGAGGTAATACAAATCACGTAACAACCCCAGACCCAGTTCCCTCTTCTGCTAATTCAAGCGAAGGAAAATGGTGTTTTATCGGTAAAAATGACGACGGTTCCAATACGTGTGTTAAATTACAAGCAAATCAATCGTGCCAATCCAATAAAGTATATAATAATCAAAACGAATGTAAAAATCAGATGAAATAGTTAGTTTTACGCCACCACCGCCTCTCCATTCGTGTTTCTTGACGATTGCGGAAAATAAAGCATAAAAATAAATATTTATATATAAATATTTATTCTCAATTACAATAAATGTATTTTTTTAATATTGGAACGATTGGAACATTTCTTTTTTTAAGTTTAGGAATAACCTTTATTCTATGTTGTTTATTAGTATATCATTTTAAACGCCGGTTGGATTTATTTGAACAAAAAAACGATACTATATTTGAAATCGTTAATAATGTTTTAACTGAAATATCGAATATTAAACAGAAACAGAATGTTTTATTTATGTTAGTTAAAAATCCCCCGATTGAAAATATACAATTTATTAATAAAACAGACCCGGACACAAACCCCGATGAAGACCAGGACACAAACCCCGATGAAGACCAGGACACAAACCCCGATGAAGACCAGGACACAAACCCCGAGGAAGACCAGGACACAAACCCCGAGGAAGACCAGGACACAAACCCCGATCAAAATAAAAAAATAGTTCAATTAAACAATAATGATTTTTCAGTATTTACAACCAACGAAGAAATACATAAAATTAAAGTAATTGACGATACAGATGACGATATAATTGATTTTACAACCTCAGACAATGACGAGTTTAGAAACATGATCAATGACAGTTTTACACACCAAGATAATGACGAAATACAAAATCCAGACGCATTAATATCAGAATTTATTTCACAATTAATAAACGGTGGTGGAAACGGTTGTGGAAACGGAAATAATACTAGAATTTTCCAAAACGATATTGATTTTCAAATGTTAAATTTAGGTATTTTACGTCAATCTCTTGAAAATCAAGAAACAAACCAGGGGTATGATTTATTTCACTCACATAATAGAGAATTCGAAGAAAGTAACGGTTCTTTAAATATTCATATATTAGACGATAATGTAAATAATATAATAAATGTAGATGAAATCGAATCATTACCAACCTCCAATCATGAAATAGAACCGATCGTTCTAAATAATAATATAGACGATTATGCTGATATGCCCGACCTTGAACCGATCGTTCTAAATAATAATAATATAGACGAATATGCTGATATGCCCGACCTTGAACCGATCGTTCTAAATAATAATAATATAGACGATTATGCTGATATGCCCGACCTTGAACCGATCGTTCTAAATAATAATAATATAGACGAATATGCTGATATGCCCGACCTTGAACCGATCACATCAGATAAAATAAAAATGGATGAGAGTCTAAACGAAGTTGTGGATGAGAGTCTAAACGAAGTTGTGGATGAGAGTCTAAACGAAGTTGTGGATGAGAGTCTAAACGAAATGTCTATAACAACCCAACCAGAATTAGTGGATGATTCATTGAGTGTAATCAGCGAAGATATTACTGTTTGGAAAAAGGGGGAAAAAACAAACTATAAGAAAATGAGTGTCCAGTCATTAAGAGAAATCGTCGTTTCGAAAGGTATTATGGAAGATGCTAGTAAATTAAAGAAAACCGAACTATTAAGTTTATTGTCTTCTAGTTGAAAACACAGTTTCAGTGATAAAATATATCATATATTAAGTAATGTTTTCATTTGATTACAAAAACGCCTACCCGGAAGTATTAAATAAATTCCCAAAATCAAGTTTAGGATATAATACAAACAATAAATACCCTATTTTTCCACCATTAATGAAAGACGGACGTTCGGTGATTTCTTCTTGGAATCCCGAAAGCACCCTTAATGATAAAATACGCAAAGAAAACGGCATTGAAACAAACTGGGAATATAGAAAGTTTTTAACAAAAAATGCGGTAAATGTAATGGAAAAGAATTTTAACGAAACGGCAAATGATACAGGGTTTATGTATTCCCCCCAAACCACTGCCAGTAGCAATAGTCCATTTTTATACGGATCAATTAATGAAAAGATAACACCTGTCGGGTTTGAAAGTAGTGATTTAAAAGATTTGTATTTAACCAGAGAAGAGTTGTATTCCCGTAAATGTGCGCCTACGTTAAAAATAACCGATGTAAACCCATAAATGTCTCCCTCCCTACGTTAAAGCCAGTTGTTCCTATAATTTTAGCAAATAAGATAAAAAATTGATATATATTTATTCATATATACCAATAACACAATTCACCCATTTTCTCCATTTGTACAATAATGAAAACACCAATTTATAACAAAAGCGAATTACTGTATAATCTTGTATTTGGAAAAATAGAGTATAACCCGCCATATTCGGTATTTGATTATGAATCAATGTACAAATTGATTTCCCCTTTTATGTTAACAAATGATGTATTTGAAGCGGGGGTAAAACCACCACCCCGTATAATTGTTACTCCTGATATTATGAATTCGGAGGAATTGAAAGAAGCAACAAAAACGGAAGTAGTAGTAGTTGATCCCGGACATCCTACTAGAATAACAGTCACGTTTGATGAAAAACCGCATTCACGCCATTCTTCTCTCCCTCCTTCCAAAAACCAAGTCTCATCACAACGGTTATTAGAACCCATTTTACCGAAAGAACCGGAGATTAAAATAATCCCTCCCAGCCATCAACTTGACCCATTATTTTGGAATATATATATTGCGATTCACGGTATTCGTGAATATGAATGTTTAAACGGAAAATATACGAATTTTATTGTAGATGAAAAACAAAGAATAGTAAATTCCATTTCAGCACAAGTTTCTTTAAAAACAACCTATATAAAATCTTTTATGAAACAGAATAAAATAACTGGTATTTCGATGAAAGAAATGCTTTCCGGAATCCTTTCAAATGACCCAGTTACCTTTAAAGATGTTTCATTGTATTGTTTATTTTATAAAACGAATATTACATTTGTCAATCATGATAAACGAATGTATTTTAAAGTTGAGGGGGGAGAAAACGAGGAGAACAATGATATTTATATAGAATTATATTTAAAAACACAACAACGCGACCCCCCCGCCCCTGTCAAAACTTATAAATATATAGTTATTACAGACAAACAAGTGGTGGTGGCGACGATGGCACAAATGGAGAAATATTATAAATTGGAAAGTTTGTCAAAACCACTCGGCCCGTTATCGGGTTATAAAGTGGAAGATTTAAAAACAATTGTTGAACAGTTAAATATAAAAATCGATGGAGATTCAAAAATAAAAAAGAATGATCTATATAATATGATTGATGAAAGAATCAAAGAAGTTGTATAAAATTATCTAATTATAATTAGAAAGAATATCAATATTAAAATGACGGAATGTCAAATATGTACAAATTCAACCAGTACCATTAAAAGAAAACTAATAAAATGTATGTATTGCGAGTTTGAAGCCTGTTTGGAATGTTGTAAAACATATATTTTGGAACAACCAATTCCTCAATGTATGAATATGAAAAATGTCTGTTCCAGGGAATGGACTCGCAAGTTTCTGTTCGATAATTTTCCCCAATCTTTTTTATCAACCAAATATAAAACTCATCGTGAAAATATATTATTGGAACAAGAACGGGCACTTTTCGTAGAAACACAGCCGTATGTTATTAATCAAATTGAAATTGAAAAAAGTTACGAGGAAATAACAAAAGTTAGTAAAGAAATATCGAAATTAAACAAACAATACGACTCACTTTTAGTTAAACATAGACAAATAGCAAATAAAAAAACTCATGAACGGGAACAATATGTCAGGTCGTGTCCTAAAGACGGTTGTAATGGATTTCTTAATCAACAATGGAAATGCGGTATTTGTAATACCAAATATTGTAAAGATTGCCACCAACCAATCGAGGTGGTAGAACGAATAGCGTCTCCTTCCTCATCCTCCTCCTCCTCCTCCTCATCCTCCTCTCCCAGACCCCAAAACAATACAAACACCGAAGAAGAAACTGGTATTTGGTTTTCAATTGTTGAACCGGATAGAGAGTTTAAACAAGACGACGGGGTGGTAACACACGTATGTGATGAAAATGATATAGCTACCGCAAAATTATTGGAAAAAGACACCAAATCCTGTCCAAAATGTAATATGGGTATTTTTAAAATCGACGGATGTAACCAAATGTTCTGTACCAAATGTAATACCGCTTTTGATTGGTTAACTCGTAAAATAATGAATGTTAATATACATAATCCACACTACTTTGAATGGTTAAGAAGACAAGAAACCGAAAACATTCCAACCCATTCGGTCACTAATCCGAACGATTGTCCAGTATTTACTGAAATTACAAATGAAACAACACGTGGGTTAGTTACATTAATTCGTTCAAAACAAAATATTAACGACGCAAAGAAAGATAAAATGATAAATTATGTGTTAAGTGTTTGTAGACATATACTTCATCTTCGTCACGTAATAATGCCAGTTTATACATATGACTATATAGAACGCAACCGAACATTACGTATTTTATTAATGAGAAACAAAATGACAGAAAATCACTTTAAAATTCAAATTCAAAAGAACGATAAAAAATACGCCAAATCACAGGAGATATACAATGTATTACAATTATTAACTACTGGAACGAGCGATATTATATTACGATTTATGGAATCCTTACGTCTTTCCGAGAGGATTTTTAAAGAAGAAACAGAAATAATACTCAATGAAATTGAACCGATTGTTGAATACACGAATGAATGTTTCGGTCAAATAAGTTTAACATATAAAAGTAAACGGTTGCGTGTTAATAATTATTTATCATATCGGTGAATTCGGCAGTTTACCCACCCCCCATTGCCATTTATATCGAAGGATTTGTTGGTAAAGGGGGGGGGGATCGTGTTTTGTAACATTGTGTATATGGTTACTACCAGTTATGGTTTCGTTTTTTATTACAATATAAGAAAAAATGAAAAATTTAAAAAGTCCAGAAACGGCAAATAGTTAATGTATTTGTAATACCGGGTATAATAATTAACACATTATAATGTTTCATTTTTTATTACTATATAAGAAAAAATGAAAGAATGAAAGGTTAAATACACATTGTTCTAAATAAGAGTTTTGAAAAATTCTATTGTAATTATAATACTTGAATAAAAAAAAGTAATAAGAATAATTACACTACAAACAGTTAAAAACATACCTATATTTCTTGAAAGACTTTTTTTTATTTTATCCGTGAAAAACAAGAAACAAATAAATATAAAAAAACAACACGCACTAAGTAACATTGCCTTGAATAACGAATATTCATTTTTAATATTTTTACTATAGTTAATAATTTGTATAATAAAGACTCCAATCAACCCAAATTGGAAAATATATTTATAAATAAAATCGACGACCATTGAAAAAGTCCGTAATTCAGTAGATTCGATATGCTCAGTTTCAGATGATATGTCTTGTTTACTATTATAATTGATGTCATATGTATTGTCAAAATATTTATCTATTTCGTGTATTATTCCAAAGTTAAGCCATAAAGGGGGAATAAGTGTATAAAAAACAATAATAATACATATTACAAAAACAGTAAACCATGTGATTGAAATGGATATAATAAATCTAAAAAGAAACCCTAATAAAAGTAAAAATAACCACACAACAGTAATTGCCGCTTGTCCACGTGGATCTGGCATATTTATATCGGGTGGTTTAGATATTTCATTAAAGAGTACATAAATACCAAATAACGAGATAACTATCATTGTGTAATGAGTAAAAATATCTATTTTGCCTTTTTCATCTTTACCAAACCGTAAAGAATTTAAAAAGGCTTCCGATAAATAATACGGTATTTTTAAATATAAAACAAGATACAGTATAAGTAAAAAAAGGGCAACAAAAATAAATTTATAAAGAATCATCACATTGTTGTTTGTACTGAGGACTAATTTCCTTAAATCATTAATAAATTCGTATAATGTCATTAAAAAGTTAACCGGAAAAAAAATCAATCGTATACCAGCTACTATACTAGAAATAATATTCCCTTGAGTTGTGGTTTCATTATTTTCTTCTTGATCGTTGGATTCGGAATTATTCTTTTTAATAAATATATAAATAGACCGATAAAAGAAATTGTAAGTAACAAAAATACAAATAAGATAACCAATGAAAATATAATAATTAGTTAAAACAGTCATATAGGCATTTGTCTGGAAGTTGCCATTGAATAATTCAATAAAAAATTTATTAAAAACATAAACAACACCTTCATTTATTAACGCCACCCCGTTATATTTAATTATAAATGGAACAACCTTTGTTTTCCATAGTGTAAGAAAGTCTTTCCTTGAATCTCCATCACTTTTAAAATTTAACGTATTTGTTCCTTCCGACTCTTTATTCGCTAATGGTTCTATACTACCAATCGGCGTATTTAAGTGGTTTGTCGAAAGAGGATTTGTTCGAACAGTCGGTCTCGTTTGAAATGGATTTTTGTTAAAATAATTAACTTTTGTATTATCGGGCGGAAAATATGAACCAGCGGATATGTCAAATTTGCCTCGAGAAATGGAATTGATCGATTCATTAAGATTATTTAAATATTTGGTAAAAACATTTCCACCAAACGTAACTCCGTTTAAATCGATTTTATTGGCGTCAAACATTTTAGACCCCCCATCTCTAAAATAGACTTTATTTGGTGTATTAAATTTTATATTAGTCGATTCTGACTCATTTATATCAATCCCGCTCATATCACACCCCCCGCCTTTACAATTTACCCAATTAACAAAAATATCCACTCCGCTCATATCACACCCCCCGTCATTACAATTAAATCCATTCAGATATGTATTTTTATTATATATTTTTATTGAATAGGGATTGGTAGGATTGGTCGAGTCAACATATCTATCTTTACCGGGTTCAGGTCTTGGTTGAATTTCCACTGGCTTTGTATTACAACTTTTACACATTTCTGCTTTTGCTTTCTTGTTCATTTTATCGATTTCCTCTTTGGTGGGAATACGACTTTTATTACTTCTATCTCCTCTATCTCCTCTATTACCCATCGGTTCTATTGTTGTTGATGATACAGGATACGGCAATTCTGGTGAAAAAGATGGTTTCGAAAAAGATAATGTTTGTAATAGCGGTTGCTGGTAGTTTGATGTAACTAAGAACGGTTCCGTGTTACTCGTTTTATTTTGTAAATTGATGTTCCATTTTGTTTCATTTTTCATTTAATAATTAAAATTTATATAATACTTATATAAAGAATAAAAATAGATTATGTGTAAATAACTTAAACTATTGTATAATGTCTTCTTTGTTTACTAAAGAAACTGGAATAAACACAAGTATTTATCCAATAAATGTAGAAAACGGAGAATTGGGATTATTAGTGAAAAAATCGAAATGTGATAAAAACTATAAACAATATTTGGAAATTAAATACGTTCAATGTTTGAAAAAATCGTATATAAAAAATGAAATTCTGGAAAATAAATGCGATTCATATATCAAAGAATATATTAAATGTTTGGGAGAATGTAAATCTGACCCCCTCTCCGTTTTCTAATTTACCCTTTATGTGTATTGTCACCACATTTATAAAATTCCGATGATGAATTATTAGTATATCTTTTTACTGGAGAGGGGGTAAAGAAATTCGAGCATTTGTCGTTTTTACGGTTATAATAATCAAATTCACCATAATCCTTTTTTAACTGCTCTTCTACCATCGTTTCCGGTGTTGATTCAATAACCGTTTCCGCAGATTCTTCAATATATTGTATCACATGATGAATAAAACTATTAAAAGCACGTTGAATTTCGTTGTTATAGGTGGATGTTTGTCCTTTTATACTATTCTTTGAATTTTCTAATAGATTGTCAAAGATATTCTCAATTAAAAAACTGTGAGTTGTTATTTTTTTCTGTAAATTAACAGATTCCTTTAATTCTTGGGGATTCGTCTTTTCTAAATAAGTTCTATAGTGTTTTTTATTCATCATACATTCCAATGTAATTTTAGTAATGTCTGTATGTTTAATCCATCTTTCAGATTCTATATCATAATTGTGGTCTTTTAATGACGCATTACTAGAGTCACCCACCATCCCTCCTTCTTCGTCAATGTTAGCTAAAAAATGAGGTTTCGTAGAGGATGTTTGTTCCATTTATAATAAATATATGAATATTTTTATATATTAGTGACGAATCAATGGAGCAGCGGTTTGCTGTGAATTATGGGCGTTTCCAACATTTGTAATATCATTGTAGTTTTGGTTTACTGCCATTTGGCGCCGATAAGTTGTGTATAAACTTGAATCGGAAACATATTTGGTATTCGTATTGGAGCAAGGAATACCGGTTTCATCGCAATTATTTATTATAGAACCCATATTGCCTTTGAGACGGTAACGGGTTTCCTGAATCCCGTTTGGAACTTTACATACATAATTTTTTCGTGAAAGAAAATCAGTAATATTGTAAACCGCGGTAAAAGGGCTGGTTATACGCGAATAACCGTTTACCTTGCCACTTGCGTAACCATTGTTCCACGATTTCATAATAATTTTACGAGTCATTACGTCCTCGCTATTTTTATAGCCTCTTCTTGTCTGAATGGGTGCTTTTCCTTGGATTCCACCACCTAAAGAATTGGGATTGAACGACATTATATATATTTTAACCGAGAAATATATATCTTTATTTGAAATAGTAAATAACTATTAGTTAAATCTTATTTGAAAGAACCTTTTTATAAAAGTATATTTTTAGCATTTATAATTAATTTAACACTATAACTGGTAACAATATATATTAAGCATTGTATAAATTGAACTCATTAAAATGCGCTTCCTGAATAACCTTCATATCTTTCTTCTTCTCTATTCCTCTTTTCGATTTCATCTACGTTAATCGTTTGGGATACGTTTGAATTTTCTTTTGGTATAAAATTCGCATCATTACTATCGTCAACAAGCTCTTTGCTACTTCCCGGATAATCTCCATACCTCTGATATTTTTCTTTGGGTTGGGATTGACCCTTATCATTTACTAACACATCTTCATCGTCTGACGGTTTCTTTTCATCGTCTGACGGTTTCTTTTCATCGTCTGACGGTTTCTTTTCATCGTCTGACGGTTTCTTTTCATCGTCTGACGGTTTCTTTTCATCGTCTGACGGTTTCTTTTCATCTGCTGAACCTGCTCCTGCTCCTGCATCATCACCATCAACACCACCATACATTTTCTTTTCCTTTTCCCATAGTTTTTTTGCGTTTTTCAAAGAATCCTTAAACGTCCAATTCTTATTTTTCTTTGATTGTTCTTTATGAAATTTTGTAACAAATTTAATCCAATTTGGCTTATTTGATACTTTGGCGGTTTTACGACCTTTCTTTTTAAATACGGTAATACCGCGTCGCATGTTCGTCTTTGGACGACGTTTTATTGTAGTTGATTGTCCAGACTTCTTCAGTCCTCGTCTCATTGTCTTTGAACGTCCTTTCATATTCCTTGAACGAGGCATTATATATTAATATTATATTTTATCTACTACCCGTTTCCCCCCCCCCTCCACCTCTTTTACAATTTGCCTTCATTAAAATAATTATGTAATAAAATATCTGTATTATGATTTTGTATATCTCCACATATCATATTCGCAGATTCATACATTTTTCTTAAAACATCATTTGGGGCAGTAGAACCGGTTTTAATTAACCCCTTTTTTATTAAAAATCTTTTTACTTCCCCTATCGGCGTCTGTTTAAGTAAATGTTTTTTCGTTGAACATTCGTCCCGTATTGTTTTATTATTTATAAGAACACCAATCTTGGAATAGTGTTTTGAACGTCCTATATGAAATGTTCGACGAATTGTTTTTTTTCGTTTTGGATAATATAAGTTTGAACGCGGTTTTTCTGCCTTACCACCTTTTTGTTTAATCACCATATTTGCCCGGTGGTAAGAATTGTTTTCTTCTACATCCAATTTTTCAATAGAGGGGGGTATCGGAGGTAACCCCGAATGAAAAAATGGCACAGTCGGTAATATCTGGTTACGATTATTTAAGGTTTTCATATATTGCCTAAACGTTGGTAACTTCCCGTTTTTTAAAACACCATAACTCGGTGGAGGTGAAAGTGTAAATCCTGTGCTTTGGTTTATATTCGTCGTCGGGTCAAAGGTAGGTATATTCGTTGGAAAATCTATATTAACATCTTCATGGGGTGAATAATGGTTTTTTATTGTATGTTGATGTGAGCGGGAGGGGGGTAACGAAAGGGGGGCAACGAAAGGTGAAAACGGGGGGGTAATTACCTCCGTTAAATTTGCTAAAGCTTTTGTCTCCTGGGTTTCATTATTTTTTCGCAATTCATTTAAAAAATTTAACGATTCTTCGAATTCTCCGTTTGGGACAGTTTCCACCGATAAAGGCAAGGGTTCACTTGTCTTTTCGTTTAATAAACTTTCATAATTGGATTTTTGTTTTTGTCGTATTAGCCCAAGTAATTTATTGTATTTAACAGTTTTCGGCTTTTTAAATTTAATTTCGGTGGTTTCATTTGATTTTTTTTTGCGGGATGTTCTTTGTTTCTGTTTTACACTTATTTTAAACATTTCCGGATTAATTGTAATTTGTTTGGTTGACGACATTGATATATAATTTCCAGGAAACCTACGGTTCCAGGAAACCTACGGTTTCCCCGGACGCCCCTTCCCTTCCAGGAAACCTACGGTTTCCCCGGACGCCCCTTCCCTTCCAGGAAACCTACGGTTTCCCCGGACGCCCCTTCCCTTCCAGGAAACCTACGGTTTCCCCGGACGCCCCTTCCCTTCCAGGAAACCTACGGTTTCCCCGGACGCCCCTTCCCTTTCCAGGAAACTAACATTTCAATAGTTCTATATAATTAATATTGTATAAAAATGAAATTAAATGCCCGGGAAAAAGGGAGGGGCGTACGGGGAACCGTAGGTTCCTGTAGTAGGTTTCCTGGATTTCCTGAAAGGGAAGGGGCGTCCGGGGAAACCGTAGGTTTCCCGGATTTCCCGGATTTCCTGGAAAATTGATTCTATATTGTAATATAAATATATAACACAATAAAAGATAAAATGAGCAAAACTGTTATATTTTCAAAGAAAATCGCCTCTACAACACAACCGTCGTCTGCCCCAAAAATATACGGTGTATATATTCCTTCTATTTTAACCACTAAGATCGTTGTTCATATTACTGAAATTGGAAAAAATATTAAGCAAACCCTGGAAAAGAAACTTGTTCAAAAAATATCCAATAAATGTATTCCAGAAGGATATGTAAAACCTCAATCTGTAAAAATACAAACTTATTCAGCTGGAGTAGTTCTCATGTCCGCACATATAACCTATATTATTATTTATGAATGTATGGTATGTTACCCTGTTGAAGGAATGATTATTGAAACTAAAGTAAAGAATATAACCAAGGCAGGGTTTAGATGTGAAGTAATAGACGAGTCAGGCAATACTCCTATTATTGCGTTTATTATTCGAGAACATAATATTACAAATCAACACTTTAATTCGGTCAAAGAAGAAGATACGATTAATATACGGGTGATTGGTGTTACGTTTGAACTAAATGATCCATATATAAGTGTTATAGGTGAATTGGTTGAAAAAATTAGTAATAAAGAAACAATGAAACAACTTCCAAAAAAGCAGTTTCAGGTTAAAATGAAAGGAGGTGGCGACGACGATGATGACGAGGACGATGACGAGGACGATGACGAGGACGATGACGACGACGAATCATAAATATCCTCATTTGAATAATTACTTTTATTTTACAAAAATATATAAAAAATTTTTCATATAAATAATAATGAATTTAATGAATCAATCAGACACCCCTAATTTTTTAACAATAGAATCGACAACAACTCCCGATATTTTTAGTGAATCCTATTTAGAGGAAATTAAAATCAAAATTGAAAATATGAGTAAATTACAACATATAGAAGTATTAAAGATTATTAAGAAATATAAGACAATTAAACTGAACGAAAACAAGAATGGAGTATATATAAATATATCCTATTTACCAAAGAAAACAATTCAAGAATTAGAACTATATATTAAATACATTGACGACCAAACATCGATTCTTAACCAAAGTATATAAACAACCGCAGTATAATAAATAAATGAATCCCATTATTTTTCCCCATCTCCCCGTTCCCGAATATTCCATTTTGTATAAAAACAAATCAAAAGGTAAAATCACCAAATGGGAAATTAAAATTGAACCAGTAGGTCATTCAACCCAAACCATCACCAAATATAATATATTAGTAACATTCGGTGAAATCGGCGGGAAACAACAAACACATATAACCACGATTGAAAAAGGAAAATCAAACCGTTCTATTTACCAACAGACCGTATTAGAAGCAAATTCCAAATGGAATGAAAAGAAAAATCGGGACGGATATACCGATGTTGAGCCAGTGCGATTAGACCTAAGTACCCCCCCCAAAACATTTTCAGGGGCATTTAGCCCCATGTTAGCAAATACATTCAATTGTAAACTATATACATTACCAACTATTATAACCGCATCCCATAGTCGTGGCTATAAAATCCCATTCCCCGCATTCGTTCAAAGAAAATACGACGGAATAAGATGTATTGCTTATTTAGACTCTACTAAAAATGTTATATTAGAATCACGGAAAGGGGTAAGATTTGCTCAATTTACCAATATAGAATTTGGACTTAAACTCTTTTTCGAACAGGCTGGATTATATATTGAAAATGGGAAGGGTGAATTGTCACCTCCCACCCGTTTTTATTTCGACGGGGAACTATACAGTAATTCTATCCCCTTTGAAGTCATTAATGGGTGTGCCCGTCTTACCAAGAATATTACAAACGAAGATCGTGACAATATTAATAAAATTCAATATCATATATATGATTGTTTCAATGGGGAAAGACCAACCGCCGTTTTCAAAGAACGGGTGGCGTGTTTGAAAAAGATATTTGAGGGGGTGCGTAGGGAGGATGATACGCGCCGAATTTTAAACACCATTCGTGAGGTGGAGACAGAAGAGGTTTCTGGGGTGGATGATGTAAAAACCAAACACGCGGAATATGTCGAAAACGGATTCGAAGGAATAATGATTCGTGACCCAGAAGGAATTTATGAACCGAATAAAAGAAGCAAGTATTTACAAAAATATAAAGAATTTATGGAAGACGAGTTTGAAATCGTCGGTTATCACGACGGAGAGGGGGTGGATAGAGAATTAGTTATATGGGATTGTATTACAAAGGACGGAAAACAATTTTCGGTTAGACCTCGAACAACATTTGAAGAGCGAAAACGGCTTTTTAAAGAAGCGACAAATTATTTGGGGAAACGGTTGACGGTTATATTTCAAGAATATTCGCCAGATATGATACCACGATTTCCAGTTGGGAAGGCTATTCGGGATGATGTATAGTAGTGTTTGACGCGATATGTGTTGTTAGATTTTTGTTTTAGCAGATGCTATTTTCGCCCTCCGCCCTCCCGCATTAAATAGTTTCTATTTATTACACACGCACACCCACACGCACACACACACGCACACACACACACACGCACTTCAAATATTTTACATTTTATAAAATATTTGAAGCCAATTATGGTAGGTATATATACTTTAGTTACATAGTGAAGTATTATATAAATTATTTTCAACACTTCTCCTTCTGTAATCTCTATATTTATATATAATTAATTATTAGTAAATCATGAAAATATCACCTTTAATCGTGTTTTTGTTATTACTATTTTCTTTGGTAATTTCGATCATTTTTCAACAATGGGTAAGTAAATATTTTACAGATAACGTAACAATGAACAAAATACGGAGTATTAGCGAATATGATTTATTTAAAGATTGGGGAAATATGGAAGGATATACTAACAAGGCAACAACATATAGTGATATTATGAATAATGGTGGTTCCACCTCAACCACATCACGCAGTTCCAACTCACACCCCCCACAATTAAATATTAGTCCGGTTTATGATATTAGCAAGACATTGGTAAATAAACCAACTAAAGCAACTATATATTACGATATTTCCGGTCATGTAATAAATTTCCCAAAAGACAAGAAAGTATACGATGAAATAGGAAATAATATTTTAGCTCCTACTGTATTGGGGTTTATGACAGATGAATATGGTAATCCATTAGATATGAATATATATGATGCGAATAATAAAATTATAGGTGATATATCAAAATATACAGGTCCTGTATATGACGCGTACCATAATTTAATTTATTTTCCATATATTGACTCCAATGGTGAGTATATATCATCACCAATAATGACCCCCGAGATTTTTGAATCATACATGGCCTATATAACCGGTACAAATAAAAACTACACTGATATTTCTTGTGCGTATGGGTGTGTTAATTTTTCAAAATCATTAGATGATTATATAAGTGATTATTACCAACATTTTTGGAATGAAAATAGACAAGTATATAGCGACGATTACGTATTAAAATCATCCATTGTTCCACAAAACGTTACATATGACGTGAGACATAAATGGGATAGTAACGATTGGAATAACTCAAATGGGGTTATAGGAAGTTTAGGAAGCGGACTCTACAACGCCACCAAAACAGTGGGTGGGGATATTAAAGAGGCGGGAGGCGACCTCTACAACGCCACCAAAACAGTGGGTGGGGATGTCAAAGAGGCGGGAGGCGACCTCTACAACGCCACCAAAACCGTGGGTGGAGATATTAAAGAGGTGGGAGGCGAACTCTACAACGCCACTAAAACCGTGGGAGGAGATGTCAAAGAGGTGGGAGGCGAACTCTACAATGCTACTAAAAACGTAGTGGGAGATATTCATGGAGCCCTTTCTACAATAGGAAATGATGGAAAAGCAGTTGCGGGGGCTATTGGAAGTGGTATTAGTTCAGGATTAAGTATAAATCCAACCAATATAAATACTTCTTCGGGGAGCAATGTTAATAATAGAGGGTTGGCCGGAAACTACAATGGTGATACTATAAATAATAAAGGATATTTAAGTGGAACAAACCAATTTTCGTCGTCATTACCAGCGGGGGTGGCAAATTTTAATAATAACTATAATGCTACACCTATGAAAGACACGACCTCTAATTTCCTTCCAATAACGGCGGATTTTAGCAAATTTGGACGTTAAGTTACCGTCACCCCCCTCTCCACACATTCAAAGAAAACAATAGTACTCTGTAATAAATATAAATGTTTATAAATAATACTATAAAATACAATTTACTAAATGTTAAAAGTTCAATTAGTAAATAATCTATTTAATATCAATGAAAAAAATACAACATATTTAAATGTGAAAGAAAATATGAAAGAAAATGATATAAAACCCATTGAACGGAAATTAAAAATCGTTAATCAAAATAAGAGACAGACGTTTATTAAAAAGGAAGTGTCCTCAGGGGAAACAGTAAGTTTCCCTGATTTGAATACAGTGCTCGAAAGAAACCATATCACAAACGAAATTAAACAAATACTCAATTCCTTTGAAACAAACTGTAAATCGATTAATTTTAAAAAAGGAATCTATATTTATGGATCACCTGGTTGCGGTAAAACCCGATTTATGGTTGATCTACTTACTTCTTTAAATTACGATATTATAAAATATGATGCGGGAGATGTTCGCAATAAATCACTTATTGATACCATAACAAGCAACAATATATCAAATTGTAATGTTCTTCAGTTGATGAATGGAAATATAAAGAAAATCGCAATTCTAATGGATGAAATTGATGGTATGAATAATGGTGATAAGGGAGGTATTACTTCTTTAATAAAACTCATTCGACAGAAAAAAACCAAAAAACAAAAGACGGAACACATAACATTAAATCCCATAATCTGTATAGGTAATTACTATGTTGATAAAAAAATAAAAGAATTAATGAAAGTGTGTAATGTATTTGAATTAAAGACACCTACAAATGAACAGATAAATACAATCATTCATCAAAATATACCTATTTCATTACCCCCTTCTTTGGAAACAATCATATTGAATTATATTCAAGGTGACTTGGTAAAATTGAAATTTATTATTAATCTTTATCAGAAAAAACCGGAGTTGTTGAACGAAGATATATTATCAGCAATTTTTTTAATAAAATCATATAATTATGATGCCAAAAAAATAACACATACATTAATAAATACACCGGTTTCATTAGAAGATCATGCGTCTTTTATGAATGAAACCGATCGCACAATTGTCAGTTTGCTATATCACGAAAATATTATAGATGTTTTAACAGGAGGAAGCGCACTACCCGCACCACCTCCCCTCACTCCCAATTATACTGACTTTTCTTTTACAGATTCAATACCGTTTATTGTGAAAGAAAAAACAAATATACAAAAAAAGGTAGAAAGCAATAGTACAAAGAAAAACAGAGATATAATCGAAGAAAAACCTAAAATAAAATTAATAAAGAATCCGGTGAAAAAACCAACAAAAATAAAAAAAAATAACCCGATTAGCCCGACTAGCCCGATTAGCCCGACTAGCCCGATTATAGTAGAACAAGACCCCCCACCCGCCATCTCAACAACTCACCCACCCAGTAAAAGTATCGCGAGAAGCTTCAATATAAGGGAAGAGACGTCAGGTGAAACCTCCAGTTACACGGATTTCTACCTCAAGGTGTTGGATAATATATGTTATGCTGATTATATTGATAGAATTACTTTTCAAAATCAAATATGGGTATTTAATGAAATGAGTTCATTGATTAAAACGTTTTATAATAATTACATTTACCATAAAACATTTCCAAACGGACGTGGAAAATTTCAACCAGATGAAGTCCGATTTACAAAAGTTTTGACCAAATATTCCACTGAATATAACAATCAACTATTTATTTACAATTTTTGTCAAGAATTAAACATGGATAAACGGGATATGAAGGCGTTCTTTAAAGAACTGCGATTACTTTATGGTAAAACCTTCTATAATCAAACTGATAAATTAAACCAAGTAATGAGTATGTTTGAAACTCTTAATATATCTAAATTGGATGTAAAACGTATATATCGATTCTTAGACAAAAATGTAAAATTCACAGAATCGTCGGCATTAAATGATCTAGACGAGGAAGACGATGAGTTGGATATTGAATAATCTGGAATGAAAGTTGATATAGATTTACGGTTTGTATAAAATATTAAATTGTTCTTCCAAATCTTTTATATATCCCATTAAATACTCTATTTGATGTTGTTGAAACTGTAATAAATGCTGTATTTCTTCTAGTGTAAGAGGACGAGGAGGTTGACCGTCTTTATTTATCATTATTTGTGTTTGATTTTGCGGTTGTGGTTGGGGGTGTTGAGGTTGGTTTTGCGTTATCTCCCGATGTTTGCGTATTTCGGCAATCTGTTTTAACACATTCGGCTTGTTTGATGGGTTACCCGGTTCGTATTTTGCTAACAAATCGTCCACCTCCTCCATAAAAAAACGTTTAATTTTATCATCAACCGCGTGTCCTTTACGAAAGAAATCATTCACCGATTTATCGCTTTTCTTTATGAATGGATTTTGCGGTTCGTTTAATAATGAACGTTTGTCAAACGTGTTTTGTTCGTGACTAAATACTAATATAGTTTTTATTGGATTTAATTGACATAGAGGGATATTATATTCCTTTAAAAAATCCTTTTCTTCCGCGAGTTCTTTCGAATCATCATATCTACTTATAGAAAGTAATTTACGGTGAAAACAGAATGTTCCGGCGGTGGAATGGTTAGGACCATATGGACCAAATTGTATAAGCTGTGCGGGTTCGCCTGATTTTAGTGATTTAAAATAACAATATAGTTCGCTTGAACCGGCAATCAGACAACACGGATTTTGTTCCAACATTTCAATCGAATGACTTATTCTGTCATGCGGGTACCAGTCGTCGTCGTCAAAATAAATTATATATTCACTTTTAGGGGATATAAGAGAATGCATGTAGTTGCGTTTCTTTCCAAGGGACATTTTTTCATTAACACGGTGGTATTTTATTTGAGGAATATTAGCAGATTCGACAAGATCTTTGATAGAGTCGGTTCCATCATCGACAATAATCCATTCTAAACGTGATTTCGGATAATCTTGGTTTTTAAATATTTCAAATGTAATCGGAATAAATGGACGACGATTAAAAGTAGGAGTACATACGCTTACAAAAGGGCGTTGTTTTATCGTTTTCTTTGGATTTTTACTCATCATTGTTCATAATTAATATTTTGTATTTATATAATAAATAATGCCAATATTTACAAAAAATAAATCAATAGAAGAATATGATGCTGAGACTGAAGTTACTACAAATGTTACTACAGGTGAACTTAATTTTTTAAAAGCGTACCAATATAAAGGTACGATGTACGGTGCGATAACGAGGTATGATGCTGATAAAACGTTCTATAAAATAGAATATGATGAACGATATAATAAAGATTTATTTGATGTAATTAGTCTAACAATGAATACTTACGGTAAATATTTTTTACCTAAAAATGAGGTAGGTGTACAAAAGAGTAGGAACACAAGTATAGAAATCAATGAAAATGTAAAGGAGCCTAGAGGATTACAAAATAAGCCTACAGATAAATATAGGGATTCTTTTATTGTACAACCAAATACGGAACAATATAAATTTATAGTTAAGAAAAATACGACGCCAGGATATATACGTAATACAACTTACGATTTTTATACTTTTATACGGTATAATGATTTTATAAAGTCAAAAAAAGAATATTTAATAACACATGACGATAATTTTAAAAAGATCAACAATGACACATCAAAAACTGATACTCAGGGAAATATTACTCAGGAAAATAATGTCAATTACTCGACTACTTCAGAGTTGCATACTACCGCCAAACAAACCTCCGAAAAAAACGCAAATACAAATAACGTATGTAAAGATATCAAATATATATGTAATTGTACACCGGTTAATACTGATGCGATCAAACTAGATGATATTGATGTAATAAACAATAAAGGAGGAAAAAAATACAGGTTTTCAAGAAAATCAAATAAAGTAAAAAATTCAAAAGCCTATAAAAAATATAGATTTTTAAATCAATCTATAAATAAAAGAAAACCATTTAACAAATTAACCCGTAAAGACAAACGTAAACGAAGATTACCTCCACCCTTTTAACCCATCCACAACTCCACTCCGTTAACTCTTTGCCAGGTGGGACTTTTTACGTTTTGTTTCATTTTTTCTTTAAAATAAAAAAATGAAACCATATGATATTACAAAACACGAAAACCAAATTATATAACAACTATTTATTTCTTCTATATGTCTTTATTTCGACTTTTTCCAAAACCACCACCCACCAAACGCCACCACACCGACAAGTATTGTCCATCCAGTTAAATGATCAACGTAATCCATTGTGCGTATTTCTTCTGGAGGCAGTTTATTAAATTCGTCCTTGTATCCTTGCGGTTTAAATGGTAAAAATATCCATCTTCCAAACGGAAACACGGTGGGTTGCATTTTATCTCTACAATCATATGAATAATCATACCACGCCAACGCTATATAAGGCAACCATAATAAAAATATTAATATTATCCAATTTTTAGGAGGCAAAAACCAGTAACCACACGCAATTATAATAGTAAATATAATACATTTTATATTAAATTGAAAAGGACGATCCGGAAAAATACCACCCGACATAATATAATATCCTATATTTTTACGTAAGTTATATCGCCCCCCCCACACCCTCAACTAATTCCTATCCATTAAATCGTCTATAGTATCTTTGGAAACGACTATATAATCGCTAGTACTATCCATTATACTAAACCCTATCAAAAACTCGCGAGTTTCTTTCATATAAACAAATCCGGTAGAATACTCCACACAATCTTTACAAAAAGTAAATAGACGGGTATATTTTACTACACGATAGGTCGTTTTATTTAATACAATAAATAAATGATAATAACGACGACGGTCTTCGTAACTCACCATATGACAAAGAAACCAGACCTCGTTGTTTGTCTCCGGAATTGAAACCCCATTTGAACTTCCGCGTACTCTTTCAAAGAATTTTGGTATAGAACAGATAGCACTGTTCGTACCATGGTATACTTCATTAAATACGTGGTTTATTGAATCGATTTCGCCAATAATCAATGGATTCCAGCTATAAATACATTTCACAATTCCCCTGTTATCATCGAAAAGAACCCAGTTTTTCTCAATATCCCTTTTGTTTGTTTTTAACACGTCAGTTAACCGCGTTAAAACCCCTGAATTCAAAGTCGACGTATTAAATACGTCGATTTCGCCGTGTTCTATTACCATTTTATCATAACTCAGCCCACGATTTGCGTTATATAAAACCACATTTTTATTTTCTTTTGTTAAATAAGAGAATATACGAACATCTTCTAATCCAACATATAAACAATCCACTGTTTCATCATATTTTAATATTTGTTCCTCGAATTTCAATTTCCATTCGTCGCGATCTAACATATCTATAACCGCAATCACGTTTTTAGTAATAATGTTTTTTTGATTAATATATTCTCCTTTACTGCTAATCGAATAATTGACGAATCTGACACATACAATCATTGTTTCCTCGTCGATTAATGTAATGGAGGGTGTACTCGTAAAAAAAGTTCTATTTTCCAACTCGGTTTTCATTCTATTTTTACCGATCGAACGCAATAATTCCAGGTTTTTTACGGAAACGAAACCCATATTGCCATTAACAATGGTTTGTTTACCGTCACCACTATGGAGGTTTATTAATATAGGTGTATAAAATTTATAGTTTTTTAAACAAGTATCGAACGTGCTATTTGTAACCGATGGATGCGAAATTACTTTTATAATACTTTTCGATAACTCGTCGTGGTTACAACCGGTATAGTATCCCAAAATGGAGTATTCATAATCCAATAAATATTCATATATGTCACTTTGAAGAAACAGATATTCGCTCCAATTAGTATGTGTTTTTCTTAAATTGTCGGCGAGTTTCCAAAAAAAGAGGGCGATTTTATATTGTTCTTTATTGCGATAATATTCTATTATTTTATATAAATTTTCAACGCGTTTTGGTTGTTTTTCATAGGCTTCTAACCAATAAAAAACCGCTTTTTCTGTTTCACCGATTTCTTTATGTAAATTACCCAAATAGTATAAACTTTGCCAGACCTCTTCTTCCCATCCCCCGATTGTGACGCGTTTTTTATAACATTCGATTGCTTTCGCTACGTTTCCAGCGTCACGATAAGAATTTGCCAAATAAAACATACACCGGTCTGCCCCGGGATCAGTTTCTCCCTTGGTTTCTAATTCGGCTGATAGTAACTGTATATCTCGCGCGAACTTATGTTGTTTGCTTCCGCCGTCTCCTTTGTCGTCAATAAATATTTCGCTCTTTTCAAAGATACCGTAGGTTGAATTGTCGGGAGGACAGAAATACTCGTGGGTTGGGGTAATATATTTCGAAGTTGGTACGTTTTTAGCAAATCGTACATTTTTGTAATAGAAAGTGGACGAACCTTGAAAAACGTGGAAGACGTCGTGCTTTAACAATTTTTCGCGGATTTGGTTGATAGATATGGAATGTGTAAATATCATATCCGCATCAATTAAGAGGAGATAATCGGACATACCTTCTGCTTGTTGAAACGCGTGAGTTCTATTATAGGCGAAATTAAGGAAAGGCTCGTTTACTATTTTTCCATTAATACCCCTTTTGTTGAAAAATTGTGTTATTAATTCGATAGTATTGTCGGTAGAACCGGTGTCTTCGATACAATAAGTATCTATTACATTAACGACGGAGTTTAATAAACGCTCAATTACGAGAGATTCATTTTTAACAATCATATTTAAACATATTGTAGGAGGTGAGTGTGTGTAATTTTTATTAGTTACGTCGGAGTTTATCATAGTTATAATTGACTTTATTAAGGTTATGGTTAAATGTTGTTTATTTTTTATACAAATTACGGGAACCTACGGTTCCCCGTACGCCCCTCCCTTTACTGTGTAATAAACATTAAACTACAAATGCTGAATAGTAAAGGGAGGGGCGTACGGGGAACCGTAGGTTCCTGTAAAAAAATGTATTTTTTAGAATATATGAATTTGATAACCTCATTGTTACCTTCGTATCCCTCTATTAAAAAAGTCGGGTTTGACGATCTACTATTCGCAATAAACAACACAACCGAGTTTTTAATAATTAATACATTACCAAAGAACGAACAAGAGTTTTTAATTCGTGGATCAATACCTTCTGAAAAAGAAGAAGAAAAAATGAATGAAATAATCGAATCTGGAAAAATGCGGAAATACAAAATAATAATATATGGTAAAAATTCAACCGATTCAACTGTTGAAACAAAGTATAGACAATTAGTAAATTTTGGATTTACACAAGTTTTTGTATATTATGGTGGAATATTTGAATGGGTATTGTTAAGGGATGTTTACGGAGAAGATTTATTTCCCTTTGTTACTACTATACCTAATAGTAAAATCGATTTATTAAGATGGAAACCTATGAGGTATCTATAATATTATTACTAGTTGTATCAGAGTCATTTATAGAAAGAGTTTCATTTGTATTAGTGGATGGAGTATTTGTAGTAACGGCAAGTTGTCCGCGCTCTAATGGAATGGTAGAGGTAGTGGTAGTGGTGGATGAGTTTGTGTGTACCTTCTTTAATTCTAACATTCGTTTCAACATTATTAAAATATTATCATTAGTGGTAGTGGTGGATGCGATGGCAGTGGCGGATGAATTTGATTGTACCTTCTTTAATTCTAACATCCGTTTCAACATTATTAAAATATTATCGTGAGGGGCAGGGGCGGATGATACACTTGAGTTTGGGTGTACCTTCTTTAATTCTAACATCCGTTTCAACATTATTAAAATATTATCGTTAGTGGTAGTGGTGGATGAGTTTGTGTGTACCTTCTTTAATTCTAACATCCGTTTCAACATTATTAAAATACTTTTATCATTAGTATTTAGTGTAAAATTTACACGTTTTAATAATTTTTTTAATGATAACTTATTATTTGCCATCTCAATAATTTTATTTAAATTTGTTGTAAGTTTAAGTGTTAATTTTTGTCTAAGACTGGGACTGGTAGTTGTGGATGAATTTGATTGTACCTTCTTTAATTCTAACATTCGTTTCAACATTATTAAAATACTTTTATCATTAACAGGAGCAGGGTCAGTTGTGGATGAATTTGATTGTACCTTCTTTAATTCTAACATCCGTTTCAACATTATTAAAATATTATCGTGAGGGGCAGGGGCGGATGATACACTTGAGTTTGGGTGTACCTTCTTTAATTCTAACATCCGTTTCAACATTATTAAAATATTATCGTTAGTGGTAGTGGTGGATGGATTTGTGTGTACCTTCTTTAATTCTAACATCCGTTTCAACATTATTAAAATATTATCGTTAGTGGTAGTGGTGGATGGATTTGTGTGTACCTTCTTTAATTCTAACATCCGTTTCAACATTATTAAAATATTATCGTTAGTGGTAGTGGTGGATGAGTTTGTGTGTACCTTCTTTAATTCTAACATCCGTTTCAACATTATTAAAATACTTTTATCATTAACAGGGGAATGTTTGGATAATTCTATTTCTACATTCTTGTTTAATTCTAACATCAGTTTCAACATTATTAAAATACTTTTATCATTAGCAGGAACAGGGTCAGTTGTGGATGAGGTTGTGTGTACCTTCTTTAATTCTAACATCCGTTTCAACATTATTAAAATACTTTTATCATTAGCAGGAACAGGGTCAGTTGTGGATGAGGTTGTGTGTACCTTCTTTAATTCTAACATCCGTTTCAACATTATTAAAATATTATCGTTAGTGGTAGTGGTGGATGAGGTTGTGTGTACCTTCTTTAATTCTAACATCCGTTTCAACATTATTAAAATACTTTTATCATTAGCAGGAACAGGGTCAGTTGTGGATGAGGTTGTGTGTACCTTCTTTAATTCTAACA
>Ga0247722_10000207_pt1 | contig 37931 bp, 31 predicted proteins | sample MSEWelMarce3H_FC_FD_189094 | JGI IMG/M metagenome (GOLD analysis project Ga0247722, IMG submission 189094) | Subsurface sediment microbial communities from gas well in West Virginia, United States - MSEEL Well Study Marcellus 3H_FC | ecosystem: Environmental > Terrestrial > Deep subsurface >... | reverse complement strand
GTTGCTATATTTCGTTTATCATATTCCCCCGCAATCCCGGGTGCATTTATGTATGCTTTACTTTTGACCATATCATTCTTACCATATTCTTTAAATTTTGGCGATTTATATTGTGATACATTACCGTTTATAGGTCCTTTATTTCCCTTTTGTCCTGGACCTACATATGATCTATATGATTTCTTGGGATTATTAGCAGTTCGCAACATATCAACAGTTTTTGGCATTGGAACATACATATCTTGGTATCCCCGTTTATTTACTTCATTATAACCCAAATTCAATCCCGGTGTTATTTTAACTTGTTGAAATGGTAATTCATTTCTTTTCATATTGCTTACTAATAAACGATTTTTAAATTCATCTGTACGAACAGGGTCACCATTTATATTGGTAAGACCCATAATTGGTGAGAATAATGGTGCGCTTTCTACTTTATGTTTCCATTCTGGATTATCCGCCGAACCCGTAAAAGTATCAAGTTTCATTTTATTTACCATATATTGTGCATCCTCATTTATTTGGTTAGGACCTCGACGAAAAAAAGGTTTCATATTATTATGTGTAAATTCATTAATATTCATTATACCATATGTTCCGTCCGTGTTTGTATTAAATGACGAATATCCGCCGTCTAATTCCATTTGCCTGCCCAATTCCAAACGTTTTACATCTGCATTATTACCGGTTGTGTTTTTATTAATGTTATTACTCGCAACAAATCCATCGGGATTATCATATGTCATCTCATCATATTGCGTCTCCCAAGCTTCTTTTGTTTTTTGTTTCGATTCATATTTACGATTATTTTTAATATTATTCATTTTATCTAACATTGTTCCAGCATCCAATATTGTATCTGAATATTCACTTATGTTTGACATATCGTCTGAATATTCCGAATCGCTGTTTCTCGATGACATTGATATAATATACTTTTATATTTTTTTTATTGTTTCTTTTTTCTTTTTTCTTTTTGATTTGTTGTGAATGGTTCGTTTTTTGGCCAATAAATATTATATATAAATGTCAAAATAGCTATAACTAAAATAAAAATAAAAATGGCTATACCGACTTTACCACTAACAAATATTGTTGGTCCGCTTTGTATAACATTTGGATTATATTGATGCATTGGCATACTTAACATTGAGTTGGTATATGCAGGTTGCATAACTGGATTAACTAAATTGATACGAGGTTGCATAACCGGATTAACCAAATTGACACGGGGTTGTATAGCTGGATTAACAATATTGACTGTTTTCATTATATATATATATATGTTCTATATAAAAAAATGAATTTATATGTATAAATATAAATATACATATCACATAATAAATGGGTTGTATATCAAGTGTTGTATATAAAGAAGATAAAGGGACAGAAACAAATGAACATTTTATAGAAACCGTTACAAAAAATAATTTTGTGCATAGAACATTTACAAATACATTAGCATTTACTTTACAAAATTATTATGCTATTGCACGTGTTATTGATATATATGATGCTGATACAATAACGTGTATTATGTATGTGTTCAATGAGTTTTATAAATTTCAAATAAGATTAGCTGGGATTGATACGTGTGAAATGAAATCACATAATGAAATATTAAAGAACCATGCATATGCCGCACGAAATAGAATGTATGAATTAATTACAGGATCGACAATAGATAATTTATATAAGAGAAAACACATCCGGGAATTATTACATACAAATAATTATGTAATAAGAATATTATGTGATAAATTTGATAAATATGGAAGATTGCTTGGATGGTGTTATAATATTAATTCTCAAAATAATGATACTATAAATTCATATAATAATATATTACTAAATGAAAAACTTGCATATACATATATGGGCAAAAAAAAATTAACGGACGAAGAACAAATTACAATATTAAATCTGACATAAAATCAGGGTTGCATGTTTTATTATATATCACATCAGAATATGTATAATTTGTTGCAACAAAATCTTTGTCATATAATGCATATGGAACAATATCAAAAATACTTTCAACAATGATAATTTGAAGTTTTTTTTTATTTATTTCATTACTGTCTAATATGTCAAATAAATTTGGATTTGATTTTTTTATAACTTTTAGTTCTTTAATATTGTCTCTACAAATAAAAACAAGTCTAACACCTGCTTTTTTTGCACCGAATAATTTAAATTCTAAACCACCTATAGCAGTTATTTTCCCGTTAATGCTTATTTCTCCTGTCATAGCGATTTCATTTTTGATAGGCAAGTTGGTTAAACGTGATATAAATGCAATCACAAATGCACATCCTGCCGATGGACCATCTTTATTTACTGCACCTTCTGGCGTATGAATATGTAATCCGCTTTTATTATTTTTATAATAATCATCGATAATATATTGTTTGACACTATTTTTTGCAATCGTCCAAGCAAACGCAACGGATTCTTTCATTACATCTCCTTGTTTTCCTGTTAGTTCGAGAGAAAAATTAGAGGATAAACCTTTTGACGGATAAATAAGTATAGGCAATATACCTCCGCCATTATCCGTTGCATACAATCCATTCACAATTCCGATTTGAGATGTTTTATGTATTGTTTCAATCGTTATATTTGATGGACCTAAATATTTTATGATAGACCGTTTTGTTAAATTAATATTTTTATTAACAAAAATACCAGAACCATATATACGGTCAATATTTAATTTTAGAAATATTTTTTCGATATATGTCTTTAATGAACGGACACCTGCTTCCATTGTATATTCAGTTATGATATATTCAATTAATGACGGGGAAATATGAATATCCTTAATACCAATATGAGCTGATATATATGGAATTAGATATTGTTTTGATATTTCTATTTTGTCATTGACAGAATATGGCATTATATTTATAATTTCCATCCGTTCTTTTAATATTGGATCTATTTTTGATATGTCGTTAAAACTAAAAATAAAAATACACATATTTAATGGAAATGAAATATCTTGAAAAAATTTATCATTGAAATGTGTATTTGTGTTTGGATCCGTGCAGTGTATAAGAACATTATATATTTCGTTTATTCCGTTTTTATAACACGATTTATCCAATTCATCAAAAAATAATATACATCTTGGTTGTCCTGCCATAACCATTTTAGTTATTATCAATCCAGGTTGTGCGCCTGAATACGTATATGAATGACCATTTAAAACAGACGCGTCTTCCATACCTCCTAAATGTATTTCTTGATATGGTATATTTAATATTTTTCCCAAACAAGATGCAACAAGAGTTTTACCACAACCAGGCGGACCACATAAACCAATTGCTTTACTGATACTATTAGGCGTCGTAAGCCATTTTCCAACAATATCACAAATTACAGTTTTAAATTCGATTTGTCCATATATTTGTTTGTTAAATTCATTTTTGATTTGCTCGAGTTTATCTTTACATTTTGACATATCTTTACTAAGTGATGTAAATATATCATTATAGTCATTAGGGACCCATGGATAATCTAATAATGTTTTAACATACAATAGATTTTTATGGTAATCATTATTATTTATTTTCATTTCATCTATTTTATTAATAATACATTTTTTAACATATGAGTCAATATTATTATTTAACATACATTGTTGTTTGAAATCAACATTGTTAATTGTAAGTTCTGATAATTTTATAAATTCTTGTTCTATGTGATTATTTTTTTTAAATTTACAATGACTTATGTGTGATAAATTTTTATATAATATGTCAGCAATAATAAGTTTTTCGTATTTATAATCTTTGTATATATCTTTTGTCATACTGAATAAAAAAGATGCATATTTATTTGATTGTTCAGACCCAAATAAAAAAGACTTTAGCATTATATATTTATTATAAAAACTCATTTTCATAAATTCATTAATAATATCTTTAAATTTCAAATTAATATATTTTGTATATAATGTATATAATTTATATAGTTTATCTTTCAGTTCATTTCCTTTGTGTGATAATATATCCCCAATAGTTAAATTTGACAAATATTTGGTTTTGTATTCAGTATCAATATTTAATTCATTAACATAATCAATTAACAACTTTTTTTTATGATAAATATAATTATTACTTACCTGTGATGATAATAATATTATATTAGTTGGAATATATGAAAAAAACCCAAAAAAAACAAATATATTCTTAGTATGAATGCATTTTATTGTAATTTTATAACTGTTTTCCAATAATAATTCACATTTTGGAGGGTATTGTTTAATTAATACAGTTGTGTATATATTTTTAAATGATTGAGATGAATATGACATATTGATAGGGACAAAATGATTAATTAAAAAATCGATGGTTACTGGACTATTATTTATTTGTTTGGTAAAATCATAAAGTGTAGATTTCCCACAATGTAAAACCTTATCTATACCCATTGCACTGCGATATTGTTTTCCTATACGTATTTTAAATATATCTTCAATGCTATATGAACCAATCTGTTGAAATATTTCATAAATTTTTTTGTCAATTTGATAAAAATGTATTTGTACCATTGTATATATTTCGGGATATATTTCAGGATATATATATATTCCATATTTCAATATGTTTTTATCAATACATAATGTATTTGTATCAGACATAGAATTGTATTTGGTATGTAATAAAAGAACGCAAGTATTCACAATATCTAATAATTTATTTTTTTCATATTGATGTATTATGTATTCTCTATGCAAATTTTCAATATGTTTGCATATATTAACCAATATATTAGAACGTATAAAATATTCATCTCTAAAAAATTGTTTAATTATAGGTTGTTCCATTATATAAAATAAAAAATATAATAAAAATATATGTGCGTTTATTACTTAAAAAAATAATTACTATAGAAAAGTATAAATAACAATGAGTGACACAAAAGCAAAACGTTCTGTGAAGTCTGCAACTGTTGCAAAAACTCCCGTTGTTGCTGACAGTCCTGCACCCGTAAAATCAAGAAAACAAAAGGTTGAAAAGGTTGAAGCTGTTGCAAGTCCTGCAGCTGTTGCGGGGCCTGTAGCTGTAGCTGTTGCAATTCCTGCAGCTGTTGCGGGTCCTGTAGCTGCAGAACCATCACCCGTAAAGACTGGCAAACGAAAAGCAGCAGCCGCACTTGCACCACCTGCTGCTCCTGCTGCTCCTGCTGCTTCTGTTGCTCCTGTTGCTCCTCCTGCAACTGCGAAGAAAGGTTCAAAAAAAACAGCAAATAAAGTTGTCGAAGCTGCTGCAGTTGCGGTTGCAGAAGTGGATGGTGCCAATGATGTAAAATCTGAAACACGAAAACGTTATTTCCGTTGTATTTATCTAAAGGATGATAAAGTTGTTGAGGGTGGTTGTTATTGTGGAAAGAAACCGAAACAAGCCGGAAATAAAGCATGCACTAAAGTATGCAATGATTTATTTACAGAGAAAAAAGCAGCATCACAAAAAGTTGTTTTTGGAATGTATGAAGTAAGATTTAAAAAGACGGATGCTAATAAAGGAAAGGCACGAAAACTATATGTATATGAAGGCGAACGCATTAAACTTGATACTCCTGCAGAAGTTCCCATTCATTTAGTAAATGTAGGCGGAACGGATAAACATCCCAAATTAGATCCGGTGACAAAAACACAAATGGTGATTAAATACAATCATTATAATAAAATTAAAAAATATGCTAATACCACCTCTAATACATATACGGAACTTACAAAATGGATGGCATTGAATATGAACACCGATAGAGCGGCAAAACTAACTGTATCACCTGTTAAAGATGTTGTCGAACATGCGGGACCTGTAGAAACCAAGCAAACTAAATCACGAACTAAAAAACAAGTTGTCGTGGAACCTGCCGCTGTTGCCGTGGAAACTGCTCCAGAAACTCCCAAGCCAGTTGAAACCAAACAAACCAAAACACGAACCAAGAAAGCAAATGTAATTGAACCTGTTGCCGTAGCTGTCGAAGCTCCTGTTGTTGAAGCCTCTGTTGTTGAAGCACCTGTTGTTGAAAAAAAAACAAAAAAATCAAAAAAATCTGAAGTATTGACGACGGTGGTTTTAGATGCACCAGCTGTCAAAGTGACTAAGGCAGAAGCAGTTGTTGAACCTAAAAAAACACGTGCAAAGAAAGTGTAAATTTATATAGAAATGTCAAATATTATAACTTGAATATTAAATAAATTGGTATAATTTATTTAGTAAAAAAATGAATTATATATAATATAAATAATAATATATATAACAGTATAATTGATAATGGACAACATATTTTGCGAAAATTGTAATAATCTATTTGACATTAAGACACATACTAACGAACAAGAAGTTGAAGTTATATCAACTAGCACAAATGTAAATGTCGATTATAAAGAAATATTACAAAAGGTAGAAAATGACAAACCATTAACATTTGATGAGTTGAAAACAATTGATATAAAAGAATTAATGAATAATGATTATTATAAAAAAATGGCCAAGAAAGGGGACATAAAGAAAAAAATTATTGATATGATTGATGATATGGTAAATTCCGATGAGAAAACAAATGCATATATGGTTTGTCAAAATTGTGGATTTATTTTGCCGATTAAACCTGGAAGTCGTATCATAACAAAAACACCAGAGGGGGTAAATGCAGTATATGAATATATTAATGAAACGTCATATAGAAATAAAGTTTTTATAAATACAACACCAAGGACAAAGGCATTTACGTGTACAAATAATAAATGTCCGGTATATGTAAAAAAATTGCAACCAGAAGCCGTGTTTTTTCGTAAGAATATGGGAACTTATGAAACTATATATGTATGTGTTCATTGTTTAACAATAAAATATTAATTTATGATGAAATATTATTTTATAAAAAAATGAATTTAATTATCCTTAAAATTATATATATAATTAATTATATATATAATGCAAAACACTTATACCAATATTCAATATAGTGACGAGGAAGTACGTATCCTCATATTAGAAAATATTTGTAAAATGTTAATTAAACGAAAATATATGAATGAAGAAAAATATATTGATAAGAAAACACATAATATTAATACTAAATTGTTTCTGTCATTTATTGGGACATATAATGAAAACTCTATATATTTCATTCCTTTGGATACTAACTATAAGAATGAACGTTCAACATCTAAGGAATTTAATGGAATGACTATTGTTGTTAAATTAATATCACAAAGTGTTAAAGATGTAGCTAATAGTCACGTTCTAAATGAATTTTTTAGTTCATATAAAGCATATCATAAGATTATTGTTTTTGATGATATTACAGACAAGGTATATAATACTATTGCACATAAAAAAAATTCAGAAGTTTTTAGTAAGAATGCATTATTGATTGATTTGATGGCACACAAAGGAATGCCAAATGATTGTTCATTTGTTTCAACTGATGATATTAAACATATATTAAATCCAAAATTTGCAAAAATACATAGTAATGACCCATTATGTAGATACTATAATGGAAAACCTGGAATGATAATGCGTATAGTATATGCCAGTATAAATAATATTCAGGATGTTCGATATAGAAATGTTATTGAACCTAAACCATATTTTTATAATTAATTTGAAATTCTAAAATCTATCTCGGAATTTAATCTTTCCATAAATTTATTATTTATTTTATCATCTTTTTGCATTTTTGAAAATCTTATATCCCTAAGATTTTTAAATTCCCATTTATCTTCATTCGGCCCTCTTTCCAAATCATTTTCATTATTTATTTGTTTAGTTTCTTGTTTAGTTTCTTGTAAAGTTAATTCATTAATACTTTCATTTTGTTGTTGTATTAATAAATTTAATTTATTCAATTTATCTCGGGAAATTGTTTCTAATTTAATTTTTAAAAATTGTTTCAATAATGTTTTACATATAATATCATCTGTAGTGTTAATATCTTTTTCAATATCTTTAATATCTCGTTTTATTATGATTGACATATATACATATATATATTAATTTTTATTTATATAATAAAACACTAAAATTTATACTATAGTTTTTTGAACACGAATGCGTGGCACAATACACATTGCCATTAATTCTTGAACCATTAGCTTAAATGCATATGGAATCATAACTTTATGTATGTCTGTATAATTATCACATAATTGACAGAATTGAATATCACTCGCTGTTGGATATGATTCATTCATACGAGATTCTTCACGTCTTGCAAATAATCCACATTTTCCACATATAAATGTCGAATATGCATCTGCGCATTCCATAAGTCTTTCTTTTAGAAATAATGCAATACCATGTGCAATTAATGCGTCACGTTCCATTTCTCCCAATCGTCCTCCACCATCACGACTTCTCCCTTCCGGTGCTTGTCTTGTAAGGATATTCGTTATTCCTCTTGAGCGTGAATGAATTTTATCATGAACCATATGTTTTAAACGTTGATAAAATGTAGGTCCAATGAATAACATATGTTTCATTTTCTTGCCTGTCATACCATTATATAAATATTCTTCGCCATCTCTTTGATATCCAAATTCCTCAAGCATACTTTTAATATGTTCCAAATCATAATCTTCAAAAGGTGTTCCGTCAACATTTACTCCCTGTAATGCCCCCAGTTTCCCAGACAGACATTCCCATAATTGACCAATGTTCATTCGATTAACCAACCCAGTTGGATTAATAATGACGTCTGGTCTTATTCCATTTTTGGTAAATGGCATATCTGTATTTGATAATAGTATTCCTATTGTTGCTTTGTGTCCATGTCTCGAACAAAACTTATCACCAATACACGGCTCTCTCTCAGATCGTATTAATGCTTTTCTTGTTTCAAATCCGTCATATGTTTTTATACCTGTATAGACACGATCAGCAACACCTTCTGAATTCGATTTATATTGTTCAGACGAGTCTTTAAATATTTTTCCTGTATTATTAACATCATTTATTGGCGTCACTTTTCCAAATATAGTATCGCCATATGATAATTTTGTTTCTTCTTGAATAAATCCAGCTTCATTTAATTTGTCATAACTTCCAGCTTTGGTAAATATAAGTTTATCTAATGGCGGTTTCATAAATTTATCATCGCCTGCCGTATCTTGATTGTTTGAGATACTTGAAGTTGCTTTCCTCAAATTCGTCGATCTAAATAATCCCCGTTTAATGGACGTTTGGTTAAATATTAATGCGTCTTCTTGATTATATCCTGTATAACAAGCAACAGCAACAATAATATTCGACCCGTGAGGCAATACATCCATATGAACATATTTCGATGTTCTTGTATTTACAAGAGGTGTTTCCGGACTATATAGAACATAACTAATATCCGTTCGAGATCTATATGTTGTGTTATATATTCCCATACTTTGTTTTCCTTGTGCATATTGATACATATTACGAATAGCATTATTTTTATTGCAATATGGTATATTAGTTATGATTTCACTTAATAATACAGATGGATGTAATTCAACTCCATCATATCGAATATAAAAATTGTCATCATATCTATTTATAATTTTATGTTCTTCTCCTGTAAATACTGTTTTTTTTGTAATTTTTGCTTTTTCTTTTACAAGTTTTGCATGAGTATCTGCAATCATCAAATATGGTTGTTCTTCCGAATCAATAAATTCAATTGGATATGGCTCTTGCATATAGAATTCATCCCAATCGGTTATTTTATTTCTTTCTGTTGCCCGCAAGCTAATATTCTCAATCATTTTTTTAGTCAGCATCATTTCATTATCTCCATTGATACGGATTACTGGTCTATATAATCTTCCCGAGTCTGTATTAATTCGGATTTCATTGTATTTGTAATCAAAACAAATACTAGTCATTTGAGGATTGAAATAACCCGTTATTTTTTGTGTTTTTGCTTCGATGTAAAAATACATTGCATCATTTTTATCCCAACTATCCCCAACTTTATATGAATTATTAATAATTTTTAACCATTCACCATTTAAAAATATTTTCACTATATTTTTATATTCTCTAATTGGAACATCTCCTTTATTTTTCACAAGTGGATGGGAATTTATGAAATTCTTGACAATTTCTGTATTATCAATATCGCCAACAGTGATTGAACTTATTAATGTAAGATGTTTTGTTAAACCAACTTTAACGTGTTCTGGTGTTGCTATTGGGTCTAAAAATGGAATCGAACTTGGGTCAATGTGTCTCGGTTTAATTAATTTTGATGCCGTTTGTTTTCCTGCTTGTGAATCAATACGACTTAATTGTGTTAATAGTTGTAAATAACTATACCGTGTCAACATTTGTGAAACACCTTTTTTCCTTGGCCAAGTGCCCATTGATAATGCAACGTTAAACCCTTGTTCAAATGTTCCGGCCTTAAATTGATGAATAATATTATGAGGAACTGCAACCAGGTCTGTCTGATTTTCCATACGTGCCATAAATTGTTTATTGCATTCATTCATAATATTTTTATATTGTTGTAACATTATTTCTTCTAATAATTCTTTTATATTATCGACCCTCTTTTTTGTATATGCATCTCTATTATCAATATCAAATCTCCTTAGCTCGACATTTATTAATTTATTTATCATATATCCAATATAATATGCTTTTTCCATATATATATTGCCATTATTTGCTTCAACATGAGGCAATACAGATGTTTTTAATAATTCCATCAAATGTAATTTTTTTTGTTCATATCTTGTCTTGCTCGTATCTGTATATTTTTTTATTACTTTCATTTTCGTGATAAGATAATCAATTGCTTCTTCTCTTGTGTGTATCCTAATTGGTGTTGATAAATTATCATTCACACACGCATCTAATGATGTTCTAAGAAATTCAACCATATGAATGTCTGATTTATCATATGAGCATAATTCAATAATATCACTATCGGTTTCAACTCCTAAAACCTTCAGTAATACCATTACATTTATTTCATTCAAAATTGGTATTTTTAAAACCATTACGCCATCATTTTTTATTTTAATTGATATTGCTTGCATCATTCCTAACGGGCCATTTGATTTTGAATTAACCTGAACAATATTATTCGAAACATTTGAATTTTTTTTAACAAAAATTAATGGATAATTTCTAATCATACTATCTTGGCAAATTACTATTTTTTCTGAACCTTTAATGATAAAATATCCACCGGGATCATATTTACAAGTCTTTGACGGTTCATTCTTATATACACTCAAATTACAATATTTAGATCGTATCATTGTAGGAATAATCATTATGGGTTTATTTACTTCCGTTTTTCCTATAGTTGATACATCAGGTTTTGTCTTTCCTGGTGCATTCATATTGATTATTTCTCGCTCTTGTGTAATATCAGCATATATAATCATACTATATGATAATCCCAAAAATAGAGCATCTGCAGGAAACATCTGATCAACCCCATTTGATAATTTAGGTGTATCCACTCTTATATTATCAAACTTGAAACGATGTCTAATTACGTGTGTATCCGTTATAAATTCTGCAAATATGTGTTGTGTTTCCGTAAAAAATCTTGGTATAGTTTCATCAATTAATTTATCATAAGAATCGTGTAAATGTCTATATGAATAAAACTGTTTATTAAAGTATAAATCCAATAGTCTGAAAATATCATCCGTTACTAACGAATTATCATCTCCCGATAAACGAGAGTGTTTAATAATATTTTCATACAACTCTTTCTTATCAATCGACATAGTATATATGTATATATTATATATATTTATACTTTTTAATTCAATTTTTTATATATGCATTATATTTTTATATATGCATATGTATATTTAAGAATATAATATATGTGTTATATTATATTCTTGTATATGTATATATATATTTTTGAAAATTAAACTGTAAAATAATTACAAATATTAGTCTCGATGACCTGATAATTTATTCATACTTTTTTGATGGTGGGACCATAACTATATTGTTAAAATTAAAACCTTTCATAAATTCTTTTGTCATATCATTTATTTGTTTTTTTTCTTCTGTTGACATATTATTCATCATATTAAATATATTACCGTCAAGAGGCATCGGGCCAGGTGTTTTTGGCGTTTTTGTTGTTTTCAAAAGTTGTATGCAATCGATATATATAAATATACTATCATACATAGAATATATATTTTTGCATCCTGGTATATCACTTGTTAAACTTCTAATCTTACACAAGGTATTATAAATTACATTACATAATTTATCAAATGAATTTGCAGTAAAAGTATAATACTTACCAATAGTTGTCTGAATATGCATTAATTGTTTTTTTCTAATATCTGTATTATTGGTAATTGTATTTATAATATATGTCTTATATTGATTATTCTTGTGTTGTAATTTATTAACATTTTGTTTTATGAAAGGCAATGCCATTAAATATTTATTATCAATATTATACCAATATAAACAAGCACAACATAATAATGTTGCCGAATTAAAAACAATAAATATCATATTCAAAAAATCAAACATCCAATAGATAAAACAAAACCAAATCGATAATAGTGTTGCATAATTAAATTGTATTACATTCGCATACAAATATCCTAATAACATTACAAATGTTAATAACGAACTATGCATAAAAGAACATATTAACAAAGCTCCCAATAATTTATCCATAATAATTATAAGTGTATTAATTAATTTTTAACTCTTAGTTTAACTAATCCCATATAATTTGTTCTTTGCCAAGTTTTAATAATATTTTATTTATTGTCCCGAAATGATCATATTCCATAAAAGCAGGATAATCATTTAATTTTTTATTCATTGCCCAATTAGACGGATATGATGATATTATTGTATGATGTTTATCGAGGTCAATCATATTAATTTTTTTATATGCACTATGTCCCCATAATACAAATATAATATTATCCATATATTGAGATATATATTGAATAATCATATCAATCATCCATCCCCATATGTTTATGTGTTCTTGTTTATTATTATTATTATCTTTATCATTATTATCGATAGTTAATGACAAATTCAACATTAAGCAACCTTGAATTGCCCAATACCATAAATTACCATTTTGGGGTATAGTTTTAACATGTTTATATTTGAGAAGATTTGTAAATATATTTTTTAATATATCCGGTATTTCTGTATTATTGGGGACCGAATAACATAATCCCATTGCGTGTGGTGATATTTTATTTTCATTTATATCATATGTGTTATATGGTGCATTACCAATAAAAACAACTTTTAAATTATTTGCATCTGTAAGAATAAATGCAGATAATATATGAGAAGGATGGGGAAATATATTGACATTCCTTTTCACAATATCTTTTAATTTCTTATTAATAGTTTTGAATTTTGGATGTTTATATATCATCGAAAACAATATATGCCAAGATAAGTCATAATTGAATATTTCTATTTTATTATGTTTAAAATATTTTTTCCAAGATGTTGGAGAATGTTCATTTGTCAAAGTTGCTATTAAATTATCATCCATGTTATATTTGTTTATTATAAGTATTATATTTATAAAATTCAATTTTTATAAAAAATTGAACTAATATGTTATTATATATATACTAATATATATATATACTAATGTCATACAAACAATTAGCACAACATGAGATAGAAGACATATTGAACATAAATAGCAATAAAAATAAAAATATAAAATATTGTCATATTTGCAATAGTTGTGATATAACTGAAGATATTCCAAAAGGAATTCTCATTTGTAAATGTGGTCAAGTTATAGGCACTATAATTGATAATTGTGAAGAAATGCGTATGCGTGAAAATGATGAAGGGAATAACAGAAAGAATGGATTATATTATAATCGTTTATTGCCTCAGTCATCATTGTGTTCAACTATTAACACGCGGGGAAAATTAAAAAAATTGCATATATGGAGTGCAATGCCATATAAAGAACGTAGTGATAATCTAATGTTTAAAAAAATACATAACATTTGTGTTTTATATAAAATAACAAAAAAATTAGAAGAAGAAGCAAAGGTATTATATAAAAATGTGAGCAGTTCTGTTCACATTACCGGAAAAAATAAAGGAAAACCAGTTATAACACGTGGGTTTAATCGTTCTGGAATTATTGCAGGCTGTGTATTTATAGCTTGCAGAAAAAATAATGAAACGCGTTCTGTGAAGGAATTGGCATATTATTTTAATATCACAGAAAAAGATGTAAATAAAGGGTTGAGAAGTATTCAAATAATTTTAAATGATGCAGAAACACCCAAGGAAACTGGAACAAGTAAAGTAACACATTTTATTAAACGTAAATGTGATGAATTACATATTAAAAATATTTATTCAACTATAGCATATACAATTGCTTCCAATATAGATAAATTGAATATAGCATCAAACCATACATCATATTCACTTGCGGCCGCTTGTATATTATTAATGGTTGATATTACCGGTCAAACAAATATTAATAAAAAAAAGATTTCATCAATTTTTTTCGGTTTGTCAGATGTTACTATATGCAAAACTTATAATCAAATTAAAATATTAAAAAATATTTTAGTTAATGATACTCTTGTGAATACAATTATAGATGAAATTAATGAACGCAAGAAAAAAATTTTTATTACAAATGAAATATCAATACAAATGAAACATTATAATATTGATACATCACAGTATATCATTCAATAATGCCAATTTGAAATAATTGACATATATTTTTATATTCTGTCTGCATTGTCATAATTTCATTATTTAATTCTTGTTGTTCAGTTTGTTTTTTTAAAATTTTATCATTTAATTTATTCATTATACTTTGTATTTTTTTTATTTGTGTATTATTTGCACCATATTTCATTATTATTTTTTGTCTTTGATCATCTATATCAACAATTGATACACTCATTATATTATTGACTTAGACTTAAAATATTAGAAGACGCACTAAATTTTTTATCAGACATCATATTATTTAACGTATCATTCATTTTCTGTGTGGATATATTTGGTGTATTTTTTTCTAATTGTGATAATACATCATTATTTGTATTTTTACTTAATTGTGCCAATATAGTGTCTATTGCGAAACTTACCTTACCATTATTGCTTGATTTTTGTTCATTTTGTGTATCATTTACCGGATCTTTTTTTTCTTCTAATTCTAAATCACTTAAAACACTTATTTTCGGTTCAGTTGGTTTAACCGGTTCAACTGGTTTATCTTGTATATTGCCTTCTGGTATTGTTTCTTTTGGTGCATTATTAGGAGCAAAACTATCAGTTATTAACAATGATGAATCTGGTTTTAATTCGGATAAATTATTTACATTATATATATTTGATTTATCTATTGTTGATGACGGTGCTTCAGATGTGCTATATATTTCTTCTGATATATTTTTAGCTTGTTTTGCTTGTATGAGTTGCATTAACATATCTAATTTTGTATTTTCCTTAATATTCCAATCATTATTTTCTTTTTGCACTGTATCAATTTTAGAACCAAGTATTTTATGTATCTCTTTTATTTGTGTTAGTTCAACAGAAAGTTTTTCAATTTTACTAATTTTATTATCGATTTCTTCATTAACAATTTTTGTCAATTGCCCCATCATTATCAAACTATAATTAATGTATGATTTATTTGATAATATTAATGGTAATGTATGATTTATTAATACATACAATATAGAATTATTAATTGTCATTATTTCTTTATTTAATGGTTCATAATTATGAATTAGTGTATATAAATATATCAAAATATCTATACTGTCTCTAAATTTTGTATATGGCGATAGTGTAATAACATATTTATTATTTTTTTTACTAATACTAAACATATTTTTTTCTATCTGTTGTTTTTTTTCTTCAGTTAATGGGAATTGATTTGTGTCAATAAAAGAAACAATATATTTATTAATATCGCTAAATGATATTACACAAGGTACATAATTAAATTTAAATAATTGTTGTTTTTTATCAATTTCAATATTTGTATTAATATATATATTTCTTTTATATGGCAACATTATATAGTATTAATATTTTTTATATTTTTTCTTTGGTTTATTTTTGATTATTTCTTTTATTCTTTCAACTGTTATTATATCTATTTGTTCTGTATCTGGGAATGGTACGAATAATGGTTTTGTGGTTTTTTTTGTTACATCTCTCATCATTATATATTTACTATTATCTTTACTATCAATTATATATTCAATATTATCTATCTTTGAGTAAAATAAGTATTTCTTAATTCTATTTGTTATTTGTGTGTATTTGTTGTTAATAAATATCATTGCATATTCTAATGTAATATCATCCGGATTTACATCTTGTGGAATACTACATGTTTTATCGTCAAATGAAAGATATAATCCAAATTTGCCTTTCTTTAGTTCAACTTTTTTATCGTCTTTATGACCCAATAGTTTTGGATATACTAATAAATTTATGGCATCATCTAATGTTATTTCATCAACTGTGTATGATGGCGGCAAAGCAACTATTTTATTATTCATCTTGAGTTTTGTTCCTCCATATCCAATGTATGCTGTTATTTCTTCATTTGTTATTGGATGACGACCAATAACACGTGTTGGGGCATCTAATTTATTAATATTATTTAATAACGGTTCAAATTTTTTCCAAAACTTTGTTAAACATTTCACTTTGTGTATTGTTCCTTCTGATATATCATCTAATTCTTTTTCCATATTTGCTGTAAATTGATAATCCATTATATCTGGGAAATGTTTGATTAATAATGTTGTGACTCTTTTACCTAATTCAGTTGGGACAAATTTCTTATGTTCTCTTCCTATGTGATTTGTTTTTGTTTCTGTTAATATTTCTTTTGTTTCATCCGTCCATATCATTATACGTGTTTTCTTTTCAATACCTCCTATATCTTTTATTTCAACATATTGTTTTTGTATATTTGTAATAATAGACCCGTATGTTGCAGGTCTCCCAATATTAAGATTTTTTGGATCCATCTTTTTAATTAATCCGGCTTCAGTATAACGCAACGGCGGATTCTTATAATCTTCAGTTGCTTTTATTTCTTGTGCATATACTGTTCCTTTGGTTGGTAAAATAAATGGTTCAATTACTTCCGTATTATATACAATTAAATATCCATCAAAAACAATATTTTCCATCTTTGTTAAAAATACATAATGTTTCTCTTTTGAAATACTTATAATTATAGAATATACATTTACTATTGCTGGTTTCATTTGTGATGCAATTGTTCTATTCCATACAAGATTATATATTTTTTGCTCATCTGTTCCAATCTTGTTGCCTAATTTTACTTCTGTTTTTTTAATGTCAACCGGTCTAATTGCTTCGTGTGCTTCTTGTGTATTGCCTTTTGTATTTGTATAATTTTTAAGATTATGATATTTTGTGCCATATATTTTTGTTATATATTCTTCACATTGTGTTAATGCATCTTGAGATAAATTTGTTGAATCTGTTCTCAAATATGTTGTGTATCCTTCTTCATATAAATTTTGCAATGCTTTTGTTGTTCGTGAAATATTAAATCCCAATTGTGATGATGCATCTTGCTGCGCAGTTGATGTTGTATATGGCGGACTTGGTGTTCTGGTTGATTTTTTTTCTATAATATCAACTATTTTAAATTTTGATATAACTATATTTTGCATTAGTTTGTGTGCTTCTTTATATGTGTTAATAACTGCTTTGTTCATTGCTTCACATTTTGCATCTTCGCATTTTGCATCTTCACATTTTGCATCATTACTATCAATATCTGTTTGTAAATCTGTATAAAGCTCACATTTCATTGGCTTATTTATATTCATAACACTTGTTATTTTGTAAAAAGAAGAGTTTTCACCCTCAAAAAACTCTTGTATTTCGTCTTCTTTTTCACATATTAATTTTACAACAACACTTTGAACTCTTCCAGCAGAAATACTCACAATCCCTAATAATCTTCGTAATTCATTACTTATCTTAAATCCAACTAATCTATCGATAATACGCCGTGTCTGTTGTGATGCAACCATATTCATATCGAGTTTTTTAGGTGACATAATTGCTTTTTTTACTTCTTCTTTTGTAATTGAATTAAATGTTATGCGTTCGTATTCTGTATCATCGAGGCCAATAACGACCTTATAACACCATCCGATCATTTCTCCTTCTCTATCATCATCCGATGCAATAATAACTTTATATGATTGTTTCGCATATTGTCGCAATTCATTAACAACTTTTGTTTTATCACTAAAAGCATTTGTATCTGTAATAATATGATATTCTGGTTTAAATTTATTATCAATATCAACACATAACTTTTTTTTATGCAAATCCATAATATGTCCATATGAAGCAACAACCTTATAATTATCGCCAAGTATTGATGATATTTTTTTTATTTTTCCGGGCGACTCAACTATAACCAATATAAATGTTTTCTTATTTGATAATTTGCATTTATCATAATTATCAACATCGATAAGTGTTGATTTTTCCATTATTCTTTTTGCCGGCATTATATATATTATTATTTAAATAATAACTTTATCAATTTTTACACATAATTACGCATAAAAAATTGATAAAGTTATTATTTAAATAATAATATTATTATATATATAAAATGCCAAGTCCTGATACGAAATTTGATAAAGAAAGTGAGTTAGATGAATTAGAAGAACCAGAAGATATTGATAGTGATAATATTAGTATATCAAGCAATGATAATGATGACAACGAATTAGCAGAAATCGATAATATACCAAATATCGAGGGTGATACAACGTGTGTATATACAAAAGATAATGTATTTGAAAAAAATGATGATATAGAAGATAATGTTATACACGAACAAATTATATTACCTGAAAAGCGTATATCAACAAAATATTTAACTAATTACGAACGTGTACGTTTATTGGGTGCAAGAACCGCACAATTATCACAAGGCGCAAAACCAATGATAAACGGTGTCAAAGGTATGAATCCAAAAGTAATTGCACAATTAGAACTTGAATGTAAAATGATCCCAATTAAAATTAGCAGAACACAACCAAATAACACACAGGAAATATGGTCATTAAGTGAATTAGAATTAAAATCAAACTATATTGTGTATGGTTTTACTGGTTCTAATCATGAAGTAATAACTAAAAAAAATTGATTATTATATATATATTGTTTATTTATTATATTTGCTACATCACAATGAGTGTCGTCAAAGTTGAAAAATGCCATCAGGCTTGTCCTGTTTCGGTTCAGGTTCCTTCTGTTCTGGTCCCCTCTGGGTTTGTTCGTCCTCTTCCATTGCATCCCATTGATATTGCTGCAATGGCGGCTTTTGCGTCTTTGGCGTCTTTGGCTGCATTGGCTTCTAGTGCACCGCCACTTTGCCAAACTCAACCTTTGAGCAGTGGCGAAATGTCATTAGTCGTCGAGGAAAAGAAAAAGGAAAAGAACAACAAATTATTGAAGCCGAAAACAAGAAAGCCTCCCGTCAATACCACCACAACTCGTGGGACATCGGTGTTTGTTGACGGCAGGTATGTCGCATCTGCGGCGATTCAGATACAGAGTGACAAAATAACTGTGTTTTTCTTGGGTGAATGTGTCACAACAGGCCTTGACGCAACTTGGGGGGAAGTTATTCTCAAGTTGAGAGACCTGTACAACTCTCGCAACAGCATGGAACTTTCCAAGAACAAACTGTCTGTCAGAGTCTTACCCAAATTCCTCCGCAATGCGAAGGTTTTGGCAAAGAACAAGAAGGTGACGAGCCAACCAGGGACACTTGCCAAGGAAGACACTCGGATTGCAACCATTTTCACCAGTGCTAAAAGTGTGATTGCAAACAATCGTGAGCGCGACTCCAAAGGCCGGCTGGTGAAAGTCGAAAAAGTGCAAGTGAAGCACGAACAATAAACGGAAACATTCTGGTTATTTTGTGTCGGAAATGACATTTATTATTTATAAAAAAATTATTCATTCTTTATTTGGACACCTATAAGATTGTTATTTACAATCTTATATTCATTTTGTTTAAAATAATTTATCAAGACTTTTTTTGGTTCAGGTTTGTCATTATAGTTTGATGTGTACCATTCTTTGAATATCAAATATATATCGTTCATACATTCCGAATCTTCATCATTAGTTTTCGTAAGATTTGCATCAATAAAATCTGCATATATATCAGAATTCAGTTTATATTGTTTTGTATGTTCTTTTACTTTATCAGGTTCCATAATTTTATATGCTTTCCCTCCATATCCTTTCTTATAGATTGGATAATATATAGTGAAAACCATCCATAATAATCCTTGAGCCCACAAAGGCAATTTCTCTTTTAATTCTTCATCTTTCAAAAAATGTTTCGGCTTATCTATTTTTGTATCTGCAAAAACAGAATCGTGTGGCGTGCTTCTTAATCGTCTCCACGTACCATTATCATTCGAGGGAATTGTTGGCAAATTATTGCAAGTTAATATTAATGCAAATTGTGGAACATATTCAAACGGGTCGCCATAAAGTGGTCTTGCCATAATTTGGTCACCTCCTAATTCTTTCATTTGACCAACAAAAATTACATCATTGTGTTCTGGTTCTTGAATTACTAAAAGTCTTTTACCGAATTTATCCGCTAATTCTGGACTGGCTGCACTTGATGAACCTCGTTTTTTGGTAAGAATAGTAACAGGAAGAACACCAAAGTAATCACCCAACATAAATTTAAGTAAATCTACAACAGTTGATTTTCCATTACTACCAGATCCAATCCATATATGTAATTTCGTATCTGGAATGCCTCTCAATATTTTTGAAACAAATGTTAATACATATTCTTTCATTTCTAATTCTGTATGCACTTCGGAAAAGAATTTATTGATTTCTATAATAATTGGATGATCTATTGTATATTCGACCCAATCATAACCAACAGATTTTGAAACATAATCAGACGGAACACCATCACGAAAACAATGTTCATTTAAATCTAATATACCATTTTCACAACCTACAAGATTTACATTGGAGTCTATTTTAGTTTGAAATTTTGCGTCATAGAATTTATTTGCACACGCTTTAACAACATTATCTCTAAAATTTACATCTCCTAATTTTTCTATAACTCTCATAAGTTTTGCATATTTCTTATGTGTTATATCCTGTTCAAAACTTTCTGTTGATTTTGCATTAACTGTCTCGCACATTTTTTCTGAACAATATTTCATTAACATTCTGCGCACATTATCAGATATAATTTCTTTTAATGTATATGCAGCTTGGATTAAAACCCATCTATGATTTTGAAATTCATACCATTTATCACGTGTAATATCGATACATACAAATCTATCTTTGTATAATTCATATATTACATTGGCAATATCGACGTGTTGTCCTGTTTCAGAACGTCCAAATAATTCTTCATTATGATTGCATATAATTTTATAATATGCATCTGGATTATCAGTACGCGCCCAATGTCTTAATGTTCCCATTGTATAATAAGTATTTTCAATTCTCCATATATCTTCACAACTTACTTTTCCATCATTATATTTCTTACTTTGTTTTGAAAATAACACAAAATCATCAAACAATGAATTGTCAATTGATTTCAATGTGAACCCAACACTTCTCCATCCTACATATTCATCTGCTCTTTTTGTTGATAATATTTTACATAATTTTTTAGCAAGTTCAATATCTCTTTTATTTTCAACTGACTTTTTTGATTTTAGTTCGTTTTTCATTTCATATTTTATTTTTGGTTTTTCTTTTTTGTCAATATTGTTATTATCGTTATTATCGTTAATATCAATATTACAAATAATTTTAGATTCTTCATCATATTGTTGATTAGATAATGTATATATTAACTCGGCATTATCATATTCGATACTCATATCTTCTATATTATGATCAAATATATGTGTGAGTGAATACGGTTTATATCCTTCTTTTCTCGATCCCATCATTAATATTCCGTTGCTTTTAATTATACTTGTGTCAAATATCTTTTCAACATTATTTTTATAATCTATATTTTGTAAGAATACTCCTTTTTTCATATTATCAATCAAATAATTAATGATATAATATCGGTGTTTCTCTTCTAATGGTAAATACGGATAATAAATATGAAATCCGTCTTTATACATACTACTTTTTTGTGTTGGCATTGGTTTCTCGGTTACATATGTTTCCAATTCCTTATTATTTACATTAAAATGATTTGATATAAATTCATTTGTTATTTTGATTATATGTTTAATATGTTCGATATTATATAATCGTTTATTATCTTCGTGATCATAATCAATATCAAGAAATAAAAATGTTATGCCATTTGCAGGGGGTCTTTCAACAAAATGTAAATTTTCATATCCTGCGTCAACTAATTGTATATAATATCGTAAAAATTCTTGATATACATTATTAAAATTAAATTTACCCCCATTTTTGGCAAGTATGGTATGTGAAATACTCATATTATTGGTGCATCTATATTGGTTAATAAACGAATTAAACTCATTGACAATCATTATTTATATGTATAAATAAATAATATTCTATTTTATTTATTTTCAATTTTTTTATAAATAAATATATGTGTTATAAACATAACACATATATGTTGTAATTATACATACATATAAATAAATATTTGTTTATTCATTTATAAACTCTGTATAAAAAGTTTTTTTGAATTCCTTAAAAATATTCCAATCAATTCTATATGATGAAAATGAGCAACTTTCTATTATACCCGCAAATTTTTTACTTTTGAGAGCATTAGAAATTTTTTGCCTGTGTCTATATTATCTATTTGAATACCAATTGCTCCATTTGTTAATCCGTATTTTCCTTCTAAATCTATAACCACATCGTTTATACCTGCTTCGCCAAATATTACTTTAGGAATACCGAAATGACCTTTATTATTGCAGTTGCTATACATATATCGTATTCCTGATTTTGGCGTTGAATGAATACAAGGATATTTATATTCATCTGATTTAGTATGGGACATCCATTTTTTTCTATGTTCGTATAATGATGGACTATATATAATAATGTTTTTTTCATCATTATTTATTGTTAATATTTTATGTATCATATCAATATTAAAATTTGGCAACCAATTAAATATTGTCAAATTTACATTATGTGATATATTGCGTTCATCAATAACAATAGTATTTTTATATTTTGGCTTATGTTCAATTAAATACCAATCATATCTTGTGCCACATCGAAAAATTTTTTGTCCATCTTTTATTCCGTGTATTTCTAAATATACCATTTGATTATGTTGTGTCATTTTTTCAAACATTCCATAAAATTTGCCCTTTGTTGTGTTAGGTTTTCTCCATCCAGGTGGATGAACAAATAACAATAAACCGTTAATATCTAATAATACGTCCAATGATTTATGTGTGAAATCTTGCCAAATTGTATTTCCTGTAGATGTATTTCCGCTTGAATTATAAGGCGGATTACCAATAACAGCATCAAAATAATTAATTCCAAAAACTTTTTTAATATCTATTGTTAATGTATCGCCTGTATATGAATTAAATTTGTATTTTATATTTTTCTTTGTCTTATTTTGAATTTCACATTTTAATATTTCTGTTGTTATAAATACGTTTAATGGTGTTAAATCCGCGAAATACATACATTCTGTAATTATACTTTTACATCTTTTATGCACATCCGGATATAATTCAGTTAATCCATTATAAAATTTCTCAAATATTTTCATCACAAAATTACCTTTGCCGTAACAAGGTTCAAAAACTTTATTAGGTTTTGTCCAAAATTCTTCCGATATTTTACTCAACATTTCATTTACCAAAATTATAGGTGTTGGAATTTCAGCATTATTTTTCTTTTCTTCTATCGATGGAATAAAATGTTTAGCAATTAATTGATGAATTTTATTTGATGGCGATGTCTTGTATATTTCACGAATATTATTTATAATTTCATTATTACTATCCATTATTCTTATAATCTTTTTGCCGTTATTTAAATCTTTATAATTTTTGATAATAAAACAATTTATTTAAACTATTGTTCATAAATAAATTGTTTTTGGTTTCCAATAAATTATCGTATCCGGATATATATATGTATAATCATGCACATATATATTATATATTGGCTTTTTGATTTTATAATTTGTCTTGGACAAAATGAAATATGCAATATTATTATACATTTCAAAATATACTAAATATAATATAATTAAAATAGTTTTCAATTTTTATATTGGAATAAAAATATCATCGTTTTCATTTTCAGCATCATTTAATATGGCATTTGCAAGGGTATTACTTGATGACACAATATTTTCTTTTGTTTCTTGTTTTTCAACATATTCTGAATTCACTATCATATTTGTGTCAAGTATAAGATCGCAATAACCTGTTCCACCTTTAAAGACTGACCCAACGTATAGTCGTGAGGATACTCCTCGCATTTTATCAACATCACCAAATACAGATGCTGCAATTAATGTGTCAATTGGCTTTTCAAATGACGCTTTTGTTAATGGGTCGATTACAGAGTTTTTCATTCCATGTCGATCTGCAGATACAACGGACCCACCATAACACATAATATCAGCTAATACAGAGATATGTTGTGGATTAATACCGTTATTTCCTGCATCTTCGTTCGCCGCCAATAATTCACTAACAAGTTTATTACGAGCATATTCAATACCAAACGTTTTGAATATTTCTGTAATATCATCCGTATTTATTCGTGTCTGATCAACATCTTTAATATATCGAATTTGTTGTAAATTTACACCAGAAGTATATATACATTGTTCTTCAAAAGTTTCAATACCTCCTTTATTATTTATACTTACATAACGTGTTGGTTCGATAATATTATTTGATTCAATATTATTAATTCCCTTTAATTTAAATTTTTCAATCAGGTCTATGAATTCATATAATGTTGTTCTACTGAATGAACTGTTATGTTTCTTGTCATTTGTAATATCTTTAACATTAAATCTAATGTGAATAAATGGTTGGTCATCATTGTCATTGTTTGACATCATCGCAAATGATGTTATTTTTTTCAATAGACTTGTTTTCTCTTTTTTCTTTTTTGAATTGAATATTTTCTTTTCCCACCAAGAACAAAATTTTGATTTAATATCCAAGAGAGTTATATTTTTAGTTAGCATTTTTTCTTTGTCAATAAAAATTCTAAATAACCACGGCAGATTTACAATATTTGCACTACATCCTGTTCGAGATATTTTTTTGCTGTAAAACGGTTCAGATATATTATCGGTTTCAATCAATCCACCTTTACTATATGGTTTTGGGTCGTAATATACTTCAATTTTATTGCATATAGTATGAAATAATGTTTTCTCCAAATGTTGGCTTATTCTTTGTGCGTGATATTTGGACCGTTGAAATTCTTCTGTCATATATATCATCATACGTGGTGTTTTTGCATTTTTAGCAGCGCTAATTAATTCGCTAATACGTGGGACACCTCGTGTCGAATGTGCTTTTGATGCTACTCCTACGTGATGGAATGAACTAATAGTTGCTTGTGTGGTTGCTTCACCAAGTGATTGAGCTGCAACACAACCAATCATTTCCCCAGGTTCAACCATATTGTCATTAAATTGAGTTAATATTTTTTTAAATATTTCATCTATTGTTTTTGTATCAAGTTTATCATATATGAACTTTGGATTTAACGCATCATATAATGCAGCTCTTAATGTTATTTTTGTAATATAATCATCCTGTGATACTAATTCAGAAATTTGAGAACTATTAACTTTAATAACAGGGGTATTTGATATATGTAATAATTCATCAATCTTGTTAATTATATATTTAGGGGATGTATGTTTTGCGGGTTTCGTAATATTTGACAAATATGACAACATAATACGAGATAGATTTATTGACAACATAAATGTTGTATTTAATAATTTATAATCCGTGTTCGCTTTTATAATATTTGTTCTTATTAGGTCTCTTAGCCTTAATATAGTATCATAAAATGTATTATTATCTGATTTCGTAAAATCAGTAAATTTAGTTAATTCACTATCCGTAAATTTATATGTATCTTGTAATGTGGCATTATCCATTTCCAACATTTTTATTTTATATTCATATTGTAATATTGTATTATTTGCATTACCCCCATAAACTTGTTGTATGATTTGATTATGCCCCAATCTTAATGTGCCGTCATATTTAATTATTGCATCTTCCATTGTTTTCATTAATTTTCTCTGTATATATCCAGTTTCGGCAGTTTTAACTGCTTGAATGATAGTACCTAAACGAGCCGCTTTGGTATGATAGCATAATTCAGGATATGTCAATCCTTGCATATAGGAATTATAACATAATCCTCTGCTTTTTCCTCTATCATCATTTTCATGAAAATAACATAAAGTTCTATCATTATATATTTTTGGCATCAAACCTCCTTCAAAATCTTGAAATCCTACGCATCCTGTAATTTGACCCATATGATTTGAATTACCTTTTGCACCGGATAAAATTAATGATGTAAAATTATTATTGGGCAATGCAGAATTTATAACAAGATTTGCAATATCATCGCGTATCGCATTTAGATCTGTTCTTATTGTCATTTCAAATGTCTGTGTATCCATATATTCTGGATTATTTTCAATATATGTGATTTGATTGTCTATATTGTGAGTTATATTTTCAATATACTTCTTTGTTTCTACTATGGTGTCTTTTGATAATGATAAATCTTTTATACCAGTTGAACAACCATCAAGCAAATTATAATTATTCGTAAGTTTTTGACAATTATCAAAGAATTTTTGAATTTCATTCTCCCCATATTCATCCCAAATAAAATGGATGAGACTATTTTTTTTCTTGGCACCAATTGCATTGATATTGATACGTCCTTTTTTTAATATTCCATTTTCAATATATGTATCTTTACCAATTGTCATTGTTATTTTTGATGGAATTATCATACTGAATAATTCTGATCCTGTATATGTTTTATTCTTTTCTATAGGTGTGTTAGAAGTTGTATAGCCCATAATGTTCATTGCATCCCTCCAACTAATTTGTGTATTTGGATTAGTTAAATTATATGAACCAATTATACCATCTTGAATAAGACCATATATGGTTGTTGATTTAGAAGGTGTAATAATTTGTTTTTTCACATCCACTAATTCTTCTAATTCTGTTTGTGTTTGTATAGACTGTGGAACAAGCATATTCATTTCATCTCCATCAAAATCTGCAGCATATGGCTGTGTTACGGACGGTGACAATCTAAATGTTAATAAAGATGTATCCGGAATTATTTGTATTCTATGTGCCAACATATTATGTTTATGTAATGTTGGTTGTCGATTTAAAAGAACTATGTCATCATTTTGAATATGACGTTCGACTACATCGCCATATTGCAAAATAATAGTATCTTTTTGATGTTTTAATTGTATTGGTTGTGTCGAAAGATTATTGTCATTATACACTTTGAATACATTGTTCGCCCCAGGATATACATCTGGACCATTACGCACAAGTTTAGTCAATTTATCATAATTATATACTGTCACAAATTCCGGAAACGTTAAAGACATTGCTATTTTGATTGGAACACCAAGCATATTAATTGATATATTTGGGTCTGGTGTAATTACAGTTCTTGCATTAAAATCACATCTTTTGCCCATTAGATTTCCTCGAATTCTTCCCGATTTTCCTTTAAATCTATCAACAAGAGATTTATATTGAATACTCGTGCTATCATTTTTGGGAATGCTTATAAGATCCGGATTATAATATTGAGCAACGTATGATTGTAATAACTGTGCGTGGTCTTTTGCGTATTTGCCGGCATTTTCATTTGTGGATTCTTGTTGTTTTTTGATACGATTAGAACCCCTAATAATATGTGACAAATTATGTGTCAATGTGTCTTCTGTTGTTGTTCCTGAACTGAAACAACCTCTTAAAGACGGTCTAACATGAATGGGCGGAACATGAAATACTTTATGAATCATATCTGTGGGCCTTCCATATTTAGCATTTATACCCAAAATTATGCAATCTTCATCCGATATATTGTCAAAAATATCAGCAATGTATGATGCTGTTAAATCAAGACGTTGTTTTTTCTTTTCGACTTTAGTTCCCTTACTATCTGTTATTCTTTGCTCAACTTCATGTTCTAAAAATATATTTATAGAAGATGTTGTTTTTTTAATATCTAATTTAATCTTAGATACTGGACATCCACAATTAATATGAGGGTTCAAACAAAATTTTTCTTTACCCGCCATATCATGTATTTTTGTAAATCTTGCACGGTTTGATTTAATTTTTAATATATTTTTGAATTTATCATTTTCTTTCGATACTAATAATGCAGAACATTGCGTACAAATACATTCTAATATTGTTTTGATGTAATTTATATATAATATATTAAATACCGGCTCGGCTAAATCAATATGTGCAGGATGACCAATACAATATTGTGTATCATATTGACAAGTTGCACATAAATTATTACCGGATGCCCCCATACTTAAATCAAGTAACCCGCCACGTTTTGGTTCCTGCTTATAATATAAATCTGTAATTCCTATACCATTAACATATTTTTCTTCTCTTATATTATTGAAAGAACTCATCTTTTTTATATCAGAATTCGTTAATATGCCAAATTCTATTTCTTTAATAGATTTAATTATATGCGAACCATTATGTCTAGTACTCATTATATTATCTAAATATATATAATATTTAAGTAAAAACCTAAACTATTAATAAATCAATTTTTATAGTTATAAAAATTGATTTTATATTAATTAACCATTATTATATATATTTTATATTTATGTCTCTCATATCCAATAAAAAAACAGATAAAACATATTTGCCGTTTGTTGAACAATTCAGGCCAGCGACATTTGATGAAATATTATCACACGATAATAATATTAAAATTTTAAAGCAATTTATAACAAGACATGATATACCACATTTATTATTTTACGGCCCTCCCGGTTCTGGTAAAACATCCACAATTGAAACATTTATTAATGAATTATATGGCAGTGAATATGCAACATATATGGCAATGAATATAAATGCATCTGAAGAGCGTGGTATAGATACGATAAGAACTAAAATAAAAGATTTTGTTTCAGCAATGCCATTATTTAATAAACCCGGAACGCCAAAATATAAATTCGTCATATTAGATGAAGCGGATGCAATGACAAGTGATGCCCAAGGAATGTTAAAAAAATTTATTGAATATTATACAGATTGTGCGAGATTTTGTCTAATATGTAATTGCAATAAAAAAATTAATCCAGCAATTCAATCACGTTGCGTAATGTTTAATTTTCCGCCAATTGACTATAAGAGCGCGACAATTAAAATAAATTCTATTGCACAACAATTTAATTTTACTGTTTCTAAAGATGGAATACATACTTTATGGAAACTATCTAACGGAGATATGAGAAAAATATTACATATGCTACAAGTAATAAGTATTAATAATAAAAAAATAACGTCGAATATAATAACAACTATTAAAAATTATCCATCGAGTGCTGAAATAGATAATATATATTCTATATTATGTAAAAGAAACTTAAATAAATCATTGAAAAATGTCAATATGCTTTCCAAATATTCATTAAGCGATATTTTGACCGAGCTCACGGAAAAACTTAATACATCTATAATTAATAATAATATTGATATTAATTATGGAATTGAAACATTATTAAAACTACGTGAAATTGAAATTAATATATACACAACACTTGACACAGAAATACAATTATTAAATATTATATGTGCATTTATATAGTTATTCTGGTTTAATTTTGTCATATCTAATACTAATATTTGATGTATTGTTTTTATATTTCGAAAAAGAATATATAATATTGTCTATTTTATTTAGTAATATTAACGGCATTGTTTCTTTGAAATTTTTATTTAATTCATAATTTTTTACCCATAATTTAATTAACACATTACGATTTTTTACCGAATAACATATTCCATTAATATTTCCATTATGTAATATGAAAGTTTCATTGAGTATCAATAGACATAATGCAACAAATGTTTCAACACCAATATTTGTTTGAGTATATTTAGTCGCATTATTTATCATAATCGAGCATATACCCCCATTTTTATTATTATTATCCTCCCATATAGGCAAGATCCCTTGGCGCATTACATAATATTGTCTTGTTGATTTATCCAAATTATCAAACACGTGTAAAAATCTCCACAGGCATCCAATACTATTTATTTCATAAATCGATTGATATGAACCAATATCCCATTTTTCATTTGTGTTTTCATGTATCCATACACACCACAGTGTTTGTAATTTCATTGTATCCCCAATATTTGTTATTGTATTATCATATAATATAATATCATGTGTGCTTATTGGTCTTTGTCTATCTGTCCTCACCGTTGGTGGTACATATTTTGTTTTGTATTCTTGTTTTTCCTGTATATATTGTTTTACTTCTGTTGCTTCTATTGCTTCTGTTGCTTTTTTTACTTCTGTTGCTTCTGTTGCTTCTGTTGTTTTTTTTACTTCTATTGCTTTTTTTACTTCTTTTATTTCTTTTATTTCAACTACATCTTGTTTGACTTGTTTTAATATTCTTTGACTGGTCATATTATCATTATTATCGTCACTTGAATTATCATCACTTGAGTATAATAACATAAATTTATTCATTTCTCTATTTTTAGGCATAATAACTATGAAGTTTATATATTATTTAACTTATTTTTATAATTTCATTTTTTTTAGTATCAAAATTATGACTTGGATGAAGCGTCTGTAATGATTTTTTTATATTTATTTAATAACTTTGTATCTTTTAGTATATCATTTACATAAGATTGAGTAATGAGTTTTAAGGCTTCTGCTGCCCTATCCAATGATGTATGTGTGGATTGTGTTTCTTTCAATCTGGTATTGACTATTGCTCTAATAGCTTTTGCTGTAATAGTATCTTTATTTGGCAATAGTGATAAAATCTTTTCTAATGCTTCGTCCAAAAATTTGCTTTTTTGATTTGTTGTTGCTCGTAATAACTCTTTTAGAATTTTTTTAGATTTTTTCTTAGATGATTTTGATTTTTTAGATTTTTTAGATTTTTCTTTTCGTGGAATAACCCCATTTTCACTTAGTGTTCTGCCTTCATACGGGTCTTTTGTTTCGATTTTTCGAACACTTTTCACATTATTATTACGGGAACCGCCTTTTTGTCCTTTTAATTGTTCTAATAACATTTTAATATTTGGGTCGAGTTTCGGTTCGCTTGTATCAGTATATAAATTAGTGTCTAGTTGCGCTTCTACACTTGATGATTCCACGCTTGGTGCCAACACAGTGCTCATACTGTCTTTTTGTTGTTTTGGACGTGTAAATACTTTGAATACTTCTTTTGTGATTTCATCTGATAAATCATCCGCAATCGCATCAGTATCAATAGTTTGTTGTAATACTGTACTTTCTGGTTCATCTATATATTGTTTTGTGAAAATGGCCGCGAGCGAACTAGGAATACTATTCATATTTGATGGCATTATTTCACTCATATCATAATCCGTCATAATAAGTTTATCTTGAGGGCATACACGTGTTGCACCATATGTTTCCATAAAATTTGCCAATTTATGTAATTTATGTTTTACGCATAAAGAAAAAGGGGTATGACCGTCCTGATTTTGATTATTCATAATATGTTTGTATTTTGGTATGAGGATATTTAATGCTTTTTGAGAATTATCTGTTTTTAATAATACTAACATATGCAATAAATTATTGTTATTAGCATCAACATATTGTAAATCTGGAAAAAATTTCTGCTCAAGTATAAAATCAGCAGCTTCAAAACGGTTTTTACTAATTGCTTCAATTATCATTGCTGTTAGACGTGTATCAACATTATTTATTGGCGTATTTTTACGGAATAAAAAATCAAAAAAACATCCACCATCCTGAGTTGTCATTATATATATATATATATAATATTATTTTATAAATTAAATATAGTATATTTTATTTATCTATATTATATATATATAATATGACGGGAAATGATGAAACTTGTATGATTATTATGGTTGTCATATTTGCTGTTGCTGTATATTATTTATTTATATCTAATAACAAAATGTATGCAACATCTTCAAATGAACACTACAGTAATGAAGAACCATTAAACACAAATAATTCTGACTATAGCACAAATGATACAAGCAATTTAGTTAGTATCGAACCAGATAGTGACACAGCAAGCGAACAAGCCAGCAGTTCGGAAGATGAAAGTATTCAACTTATTCGTAAGCGTGCAAAAGGGAAAAACAATGTAAAATCTCATTCATACAGAAATACATCCAAAAATTTAGACGGTATTAAAAATCAGTTCAATGTAAGAGATGTTACATCACAATCAAATGAACATATGTTAAATATTGAGCAAGATGAAGAACAAGCGCCTGTAAATATTCAAAACGTTCCAGCAACTGAAAAAGATAAATACAATTTAGATAATTATCTTCCATTAGAAACCAAAGACAATGATTGGTTTGAAACAATTGAAACAACTGATGTAAAAAATAGACACTTAATTAATATTTATAGGCCGTGTGGTGTTAATACATCCGGTTCATCTCATAAGAATGTTTCACAAGATATTAGAGGCGAACCCCCGTGTCCAAAAGAGACCTTAGGACCTTGGTACCAAAGTTCAATTGAACCTGATGTCCAGTTTAACCGCAATCAAATTGGAACTGAATGCCCATAAATATGCTCATAAAAAAATGAAATTACTATAATTAAAATTAAAATTAATATAATTATAAAAATGGCTAATATTACTCCTTACGAATCTATTGAAATTCTCAATAAATACTTATACATATATAACAAAGAAAATGACACAAAAGGGTCATTATTTGAGGATATTGATGTAAAAAACCAGACAGAAACAAATGACAAATTAGAAAAATTCTATGATCATATGCATATGCATAATATATTATCTGCTAAAAGTCATGATTTAACTGATATTTATATTGATGAACCATTAGACAATACGAGATATACTGTGTATGCTTGTATTGATGGTGAAACACGTACTATTATATATAAATCATACTCATTTATAAGTTTATTATTAATAGGCATCCGCGAACCAAAAATAACTAACACAAATTGGTCAATTATTACATTATAAAATATAATAAATAATTTAATAGTTTTTTATTATTTATTATATATGCAAGGTGCAAAGCAAGTAAAAAAAACAGATAGTTCTGATATTTCAGATATTGATGAAAATGCATCGTTTAGTGATGCATATAAATACGATGAAAAACAAAATAATGACGAAGAAGAAACTTTAAAGAAAATAGTTCTTGATAGAGTAATAAAATATTTAAAATTTGACGATATTATAAAAGAAAAACAAACAAAACATAGAGTTGAAATGAAAAAAATAAAAGAAACAAAAGATAAACTTGAGCAATATTTAATTGAATATTTGGATAAAGTAAATGAAGACAATATACAAATAGGTAATAAAACAACATTAATCAAAACGGAAACACAAAAAAAATCTCAACCCAAAATGGAAGATATTGGTATATGTTTAATTGACGGATTTAAGAAATATGAAATATACAAAACAGATGACGAAATCCATAAAGTTGTTGCAGATTTTATTAAACTAATTGAGGATAAACGAACGGTAAAAACACGTAAATATATTAAACGGAAAGACAATAATGAACAAAAGAAAAAGAAACCATAATATTAAGGATATACAACAACTTGTGTTACGCCATATTTTACAGGCGTAACAAATGTTGGAATATTTACACCAACAATCCGTGGGTTTGCTGTTAGTCCGTAATAAACTCGGGGAATATAATTAAATACTCCCACTGGCGCATATACTAATCCAGACCTTCTATATCTTCTTGGTTTATAGGTGCTTGTATCTGAACTACTATCAGAACTTGAATCCGAACTCGAACGTGAGCTTGTTTTTGAACGATGTGATTTGCCGCCTTGTTGCTGTTGTTGCTCGATTTGAGTTTTAAATTCATCAAATATTTTTTTATCAATATCTAAATCTAACTTGTTAATCGAAAATGTTCCATCTTCTTCTTCATTAACACCGAAATGCGATAATTCATTGTCACTACTTTTTAAAGTGAAATTAAAATTAGACACGTGTCCTCGTATATGCTTTGTAAATTCATTCCAAAATTTAGTGCCAGCCCTTAAAGGCGTTGAACCCTTATACATTGTTTTCATTGTTCCATCAATGTGTGGATTTACTAACTGATAGTGGGGCATTATTATATATATATATATTATATAAAAAATTGAATATTTTAAAACTAATAATAAATTGCCTAAAGTATTTAAATTATAATACACTAAATGAAAGTATTTGAGATTGAAACTGACAATATTGGAACAATTAAATCTATTATTAATCTACTTAATAATAGTGTCCATGAGGTAAATGCGAAAATATATAAAAGTACGAAAAAGACAAAAAATGGCGATGAAAATACAGGACAAATAAAAATATTTACAACTGACCCAAATAAAGTAATGATAATTCACGTGACATTAAATGGAAGTGCATTCAATAAATTTATTGTAAATCCTGCTGTATATTCTGTTGGTATAAATATTGACGAATTAAGTAAATTTATAAAACACGTCGATAATGATGGTGTAATGTCAATCCACGTTGATTCGGATAGTATGCAACATATAGAATTTGAAGTGAAAAGTGCAAATAATTCTCCGGATTCAATCTGTCAATTAAGAGTTGTTGATGTGAGGGATGAAGAAGAAAATATTTTAATCAATAAAGATGTTAGTTTGTGGGTTCGTATAAATTGTGATGCATTTCATAAGGCTTGCAAACATTTACATCAGTTTGCACAATTTATTGAGATTACTTGCGATGCAACACAACTGTCAATTACGTGTAAAGGTGATGTATCAAATCACAAGAGAATTTTTCGCGATAATGGAAATTCAGAACATATTAAAATACAGTCTGTGAATGATAATAAAAATACTCCCAATATAATTAGACATATATTTGATGTTAAATATATAAATTTTATGTTGAAAGCAAAAGATTTATGTGATGATATGTTAATAAAATTATCAGATGATATTATGTGTTTAGAATATAATATTAAATTAATGGGCAAAATGGTTATATGCATAGCTCCTGCTGTTAAAAAACGGGAACATGCTGAAAATTATGATGAGACCAATAATGATTATTATAAGGAAGATGAAATAGAATTAATTTAATTTAATTTCAGTTGCATAAACATTCAAACCATACAAATTATTTGCTGACCATAAAGAACCAACTTCAATTTCTATATTGCAAAATTTATTTTTTATTTGGTCACTTGATATAATTTCTTTATTTGAATTTATAATTTTACAACCCCTTTTAAGATATAAACGTATTATATACTGTTTATTTTGAGGGTCTAAAGTATTATTTTTTATGAATGAAAAAAAAGTTTTATTTTCTAAATTATATTTTTTTGCATATACTTCGTGCTTTCCCATATTGGTAAATGTATTTACAATACGTTCTAATGTAACAATTATATTATATGTTGAGTTATTTGTTTCATATAATATTGCATTTAATATATGATTATTGTTATATTTTTCAACGCCAAATTTTAGATGCGCCCCATATATGGTATATGTCGCCCGTTCATTTATATTACTTTCATTTAGCTTACGATGAATTGAATAATTTCCGTTATTCTTTCCTGGTTTCAATATAAATCTCGTATTCATTAATATAGTAAAATATATTATATATAATATAATATTTTCTATTAGTTTATTATATTTTTAGATGCTTCATAGATATAAAGAATTAAAATATTTATTCTGCTGGGGATTAATTTATGGGGTAATAACATATATTAAATGTGATACACCATATGATATGGATACACTTGTTATTGCGACAATATTAACAATATTAATATTTGTTATTGATAATGTATTTATAAATAAAAGTAATGTATATAATATCCCAAGAACTATTGAAAATATGACATCTGATAGTAAAAATAATCCTATTGTCGATGGAATATTTAATTATTTTGGGACTATTATGAAAAAACCGGATACAGATGCGACTGTTGTCGAAGATGTCTCTAAAAAATTGGATGAATCATATAAGTTAGAAAAACAAAATGATGTATCAATTAGCGATGTGTTAGATAAACAAGCTGAAATAGAAAATATAGATTTAGATAGACACCCCCCTGCAACTAATGCTTTTGAGCAAGGTTATTCATTTATTAATCCCGATAAATGGTACCAACCGCAATCAGACTTTTATACGAAAGGCAGTAATCGATGTTTAACACAACCAATATACATTGATTCAACAACTATTGATTTGAAAGAATGGGCAAATCCATTGATTGGCGAAGATGTAATTAGTACGCAAAATACAATCAATCACGTAAAAAATAATTATAATAGTTAATTAATATGCCGTTTAAAAAGTGTTATATTTTTGAAATTATATAATATATAATATGGAAATAAAATTTATTATTCTCTTGATAATTATTCTCGCATTGGTATTTTTATTATTCAATGAAATAAACACACTGAAAATATTATTTGACAAGAAAAATATAGATGGTGACAAATCAATTGGTCATTATATAAATGATATAAAACAAACAATAAAACATGAATCCGATAATTATAAGGCATATACAACAGAAATGTTGTCGCAAATACGAAGAATGAATAATATAGAACGTCAAACCATTATTTTATCGGACCAATTTATCGAAACGGGAAATGAACAACAAAATATTATGTATTTGTCGGATGTAAATAAACCAATTGAGCCGGAATATATGAGTACGCCATCAGAAAAATTCATTGTTAAAGATGAACAAAATAATGCATTAAATTCTGTTAAACAATCGTCTGTTAAACAATTGTCAGTTTCGTCAGTGCATAGTAGCTCAACAAAAGAAACTAAACAAGATGAAGGGGGGTCCCTTATAACTTGTGATATTAATAAACTTAAAAATATTGCTCGATATTCGAAACAACAATTAGTTGATATTGCCAATAATAATAATATTACAGATATTGACAAAATGACAAAACAGGGATTATATAATGTTCTAAAAACTAAACAATTGAAATTATAATTCAGATGTTACAAATGGCCTTGCAATTGTTGGTCTATATTCGATATTTGTACGTGGTGTATATACATATTTTTTTGTTGAAATCATTCGATAATCATTTTCATATACAGGACACACGTTTGTATTTGGTTTGAGATTATTATACATTAAAATTTCTTGATTATTTCGCTCAGTTGATACTTTTGTCGTTACATTAGTATGAATGCATCGTTTTCTTGGAAAACATAATTTATTTTGTTTTATACTATTCCATTCAGCATTAATAACACTTTCGCCATTCTTTGTCATAAATCTTCTGACATCGTAATCAGTTTCTAACATATTGTTTCTTCTAAATAATTTTTCACGAATTGCAGATGCCCTATAATCCGTCATTAATCTTCCATCACTCATAATAGCGGGACAGTCCAAAAAATAATTATCCATTATATTATTATAAATACATAAAAATATTTATTATTACGAATATAATTATATTGTATTCATAAAAATATTTATTATTACGAATATAATTATATTGTATTCATAAAAATATTTATTATTACGAATATAATTATAT
>Ga0247722_10000206_pt1 | contig 37947 bp, 80 predicted proteins | sample MSEWelMarce3H_FC_FD_189094 | JGI IMG/M metagenome (GOLD analysis project Ga0247722, IMG submission 189094) | Subsurface sediment microbial communities from gas well in West Virginia, United States - MSEEL Well Study Marcellus 3H_FC | ecosystem: Environmental > Terrestrial > Deep subsurface >... | reverse complement strand
GCATTATTAGCACAGGGCGGAATGGTCGCCGGTGGAGTAGGAATGCTAGCCGATAAAGATAAAAATAAACTAGATAAGAAACACGATAGTTATCAAGATTATTTACAAGATGAAGAAATTCCAATTGAAGAAAGAATGCAGAGAGTCGAGGATGTTCAGGCTAATAAGTATAAAGATTCTGCAGCTCATAAAGCTAAATTACAAGCTCTAAAAAACTTAAGAGGACAATAATATATGGACTTAAAACAAGTATTGGAATATTTAAAGTCAAGAACTCAAGCCGGTCGCGATTCTCAAGAGTTAGATGAAATGGAACAAATGCGTCAAGCTGGTATTGATGCTAGAGAAAATTACGAATCTTCACCAGCAAGAGAGGCTGCTGAGCAAAGACAAATGCAGAGAGCATTGGCTGAGAATCAAGAAATGTATATGGCTCCACAAAGACAAGCCGAGTCTGCAGAAAGACAACAAAATACAGATGCTGATAAATTATTCTATCAACAAGAAGAAGCTAAAAAAGAAGAGAGATATAGAAAATTAAGAGATTCTATGAATAAAAATCGTTAATCTACCTCAGTATCATCTGCATCATTATCATATATAAGTCTTTCCATCTCTTGGTCGTTCTCGATTAGATTCAATCTATTCTGAGCTGCTTCTTCAGTATACCAACATCTATTTCTAGAATTGTTTCTATCGTTACAGATCTTTCTTTCTTTAGCATTTAAATGAAATACGGCATGTTGTGTATCTGCATCGTTGTATTCTTTCATGAATTGATTCATCCATGCCTTCTCTTCATTATTTAATAAATGAGCATAGCTTGCAACATCCTCTACTTCCTCTCTACGCTTTACTAATGAAACGCTAGGTTCTAAGTATGGATGAGCAAAGTCTGATCTACGCTGTCTCTTCTGATTTGGAGATGCTTTCCTTCTTACTCCGCCTCGTTTTTTGCCTTGCTTCTCTGATAACATTTTTTTCCTCATTTGATAATATACTATATGTATCTTGATCTACTTTAAACCAAAGAGATCGATTCCCTTTAATTCGTTTATTTTGAAAATGTAGTTTTAAAAACTTATGATAATTAACATAACCTAACTTAGGATTGACTCGTCTTGATTTGCAGAAATCCTTATAGATATAAAATAAAACAAATCCTTCCACCCATTTACTACCAGTCTTTACCTGTTTTTCTGTAATAAACCAATTAAAATGTTTTTGATAGATCAAGCTCTTTGTCTTATCTCTTTTTGCAGTCTCTGAATAAATATACTTAGATATAGCAAAGTTATCATAATTTATGTAATAATAAAGGGTTGACTTGTCTGTAATATACTCACCTACCTTAGTACTGAATTCATTTATGAGTATGGCGTTTTTAGAATATGTCTTGTATAATTTATAGAGAAGTTTTTTAGATACTGGAACATTTCCAGGAGTTATTCCGTAGTTAGTTAGAAATGGAACTACGTCATTTGTATATTCCAAAATTTGTTCAGTTGGTTCTGGTTCTGATGAACCGAGTAGATTTATTAATTCTTCGTAGGATAATTGGGAGGGTAGGATTTTTGTTGCCATTACTTAGCAAGACTCCCTGCTCCGTATACTGCAATGCCTGTCGCTAGAACTCCTAGTCCAAACCAAACATATTGCATAGTATTTGACGATTGTTCACTTACCAGAAGTCGTTGATTTTGCTTTCTATAGAGTTCAATTTCCGTTTCTTTAAGTTCAATAACCTGTTGTAACATTGTGCTTTTGTGTAATTGTGATTGAAGGAGTATCTTAGTCTTATCGGATTCGAGAATATCCCGCCTGAGGTCTTTCGCTTTACTCTCAGTGAAAAGTATTCCGTCAAAAGGAGCCGGGCTATTTTTGTTGACAAAAACCACATCACTGTCCGCCTTTACGGTTGTTGAAAAAATCAGCAAGAGCATTACCAACGAGTTCAATATTCTGTTCTTTTGTAATTTCATTTACTGCGCCTTGGGTTTTCTTTTCTTCTTCAGCACTAGCTTTAGTTAATTCAGCAGTTTTTTCTTTTATGCTTTTAACTTTTTGTTCTAGCTCATTTTGCTTTTTATTATTATTAAATTTGTTAAATTGCGACAAAAGGAATAATCCACCAATCGCACCAAATAAAACTACTACAAGATCCATATTACTCTTCCTTTGCTTGTTTGTCAATATAAATAATATTTTTAAAATTATGGAGATAAGGTCTTAATACTTCGATATTTATATCAGTCTCAATATATGCAATATCAACCACCGAACCTCGTAATGATTCTAGTGAATTTGGAGTTTTAAAGTATACATATTTAAAGGTCTCTCCATTGGAATATTCAGTTAAAAGCTGATCACTATATGAAATACCGAATCTGGACGTATGGTTTTGTTGTACTGAGTATGCTGCAAGTCTAAATAACTGGGAAGCGTCATTACTAATGATATAGTCCACTTTAGGTCGAATTGGTTCTATATAAGGTTTAATTCCTAGTATACCATATAATTGTTCAGGCTTCATTCTTTTTTCCTTTCTTTTTTGTATACTTCTTATCGGAGGTGAAGTCTGGCATATTCTCTTTTTCCGCTTTATAGTGCTCTCGCATGGCATCCTCAACTTGAGTCTTTGCATCATGGCAAACATTACAGATAACTTGAAATCCTTCTGCGGCACAGAATAATCGAGCGATATAATCATCCCATGTAGTAAAGCCTAACTTAGGGTCTACTACTGGTTGAATATGATCTAGTGCCACATCCTTTGGTCCAAATAGGTCTTGACAGCTAGCACATTTATACTTACCACGTTCTACTCTGGCAGCAGTCATGGCTTCTGTACGTGCTCTCCAATGGAATGAGCCTCGTCGTAGTAAGCCTTTGATAAATGTAGAGAGGGTTTGTTTGCCTTTGGATTTCTTGGCTACAACCCGGGCACTTTTATTATCTTCCATTTGAAATATCGTTGATTAATTCTAAAATAGATTCAACACTCTGTTTTACAGAAATTGATCTACTCTCGCCAAATACGATATTACTTCCAACTATTTTGCCATTTGTATAGATGGGTACAATATATGTTATATTATTAGTATTTACTAGGATACTGTCATCATTGCCATTTACTAATTGTATCATTTATTCCTCACTTGTCTAAAACCACATCCAGCGCTACATAGTTCCATCTTGGCATGTGGTAAATCTGTTACTCTTATTTCCTTGCCACAATCTGGACAAGGCTTAACTACAACCTTTCCTGGCTTCTTTTTAGTGTCTGGGTCTTTAACTTCTAACTTTTCTAGACTCTTCTTTAGCTTTTTGATCTCGTCTTCTAGTCTACCGTTTTGTTCCTTTAATTCTTTAATTTGACGCTTAAGTTCGTATTCTCGATCTGAAGGTCTTGCCATATACTCCTATTTACCGGATGAGCCAAATCCGGATTGTCCGCGGGTTGTATCGCTTAACTCAGTAGCTACCTCTAATTCAATACGTGGATAGGGCATGATTATTAATTGTCCTACTCTATCTCCCACATTATATAGATTCTCGTATAAGTTGTCAACAGTTTTCTTGAATCGTAGCTTGATCTCGCCTCGATAGTTTGAGTCGATAACCCCTACAGAGTTTGCCAGCACCAGATGATACTTAGATATAGAAGACCTAGGATATAAAAGTCCAACATAACCCTCCGGTATTTCAATAGCTAAACTGGTTCCGTATTCTACATACATACCGTTTTCTTCTTTTGATGTAGCGGTTAGGTCTAATCCAGCGTCTCCTTCTTTGGCGTATGAAGGAATATGTGCGTAATTTAATGGCATTATTTTAACTTTCATCTTGTTCCTTTGTATAGTCACACCAGCTATTATCACATGGCACTACGCAGAATGGACACTCTCCATTAACTGTTAGGTCCGTTCCTAATGCAATTAGTCTATCTAATTGATCATTACTCATAAACAAACACCTTGTAAAGATTTAAATCATTTTTTCTTAAAGTATACCACATATCTACAGTAGATTGAAATTCACTTAGAGACCCGTTATTAGTAAAGACAACGTCATATTCTTCTTCTTCGCCAAGGTCATGTTCGTGTCTTTCTTCTTGATCGTCAATTCGTTTAACCAATATCATAACAGCTCCACATCGTTCAAATGCTTCTCTTTCATTTTCAAACCGACAATCAGTTATAACAATCTTTGGTCCGATTGTTCGTATTTTGTTAATGGCCAGCTCAATCCAGATATCACGGCTAACACAATTACGCAATAACTTAGTTCCAATGCACCGCAAAATATCCCGAGGGGTTTCAAACTCTTCATCGTAATACTCCTCCATATTCTCTCTCATATCATAGCTTATTGTATATCCCCATTCATTTTGAACAATTTCTCTGATTTTATCAATATGATGGTAATCTAGTATTATAGTATTAATTTCTTTATCTTTTTTATCATGATCTAAAAACATGTTGTAATCCATTCTAAAAACTTTTGAACAAAGTTCTCTTAAAGGATCAGCCAACGCTACTCTAGTGAATCCATGCTTTTTAACTAAAACATCTGCCATAGTATCTTTACCAGCTCCTGCTTTTCCGGCTATTGCCAATATGGTCATTATTCCCTCCCTAAGAATTTTTCCGCTATTCGGTCTGTCCATAAACAAATTTCTAGTGAATGATGCCCAACAATCTCCGCAGAGATTTCTTCTACTTGAGAAGGAGTTAATTCTGCAGATCCTGACAAACTCATGTTGTATAACACATGAAAAATCTCATGTCTAATTGTAATCAAGTCCCAGTTGGATTTACGAAAATGCACTTCATAAATAGTTCCTACTGTCATTGCCACATTTAATCCTTCTTGATTATCTAGATTATTGTGTAGCTTGTCAAATCTTTTATCTGCCATTAAAATAAAAGTCCAATCTCTACCCTTGATACTCAAAGTTATACTAGACATAGGTTACTTCTTTTTAGCGGCTTGATATGCGCGTAATGCATCTGTAGTTGGGATTGTCTTATCAAACTCAGAAAGTTTTAAGAATAATTCTTCTGTTGCTGAAACATCTGCCATGTTATATATCTTCATTTCTTTCCAAGCTTCTTTATTACCTTTTTCACATTGGTCCCATAAAGAGAATCCTGGAAACTTACTATGAGCCAGCTTTTTAATAGTACATAACTTTTTAGATAAATACTCTAGCTTATTACTGAGAAATCCATAATGCTTTCTAGCCATTCGTAATGTGTCAATTTTCTTATACTCACTAGGACACCCTAGGTTATATTCAAGAAATTTAGCGTTAAGTTTTTTAATATCGAATGAGTTAGAGTTTTGACCAATTACAATATCAGCATCGTCCATTAACTTCCAAAGAGGGGCAAGTAATTCTTTTTCTTTAGACTTGTCACCTTTAACATCTTTGTATAGAACTGTATCAGAACCGATCCATTTAGCCGACCAGCTAAGTATTCCGCCATCTTCTACCACTTGGTTTAATCCGATATTCTGATCGAACAATCCCCAAGTCTTAACTACTAAACTTCTGGTTTCAATATCTATAATTAGAACTTTCTTTATATCTTTCTCAATACTTAATCCATGAGTGTCAATGCAGTGCTTAATAGAGTCTTGACTTCTATCACTATTGTATTTAGAATTAAATTCTTTAGCGATCTGCTTGCGTGACAGTCCTTTTTTATGTTGTTTTAACACAAAAGTTATTTCAGATTTTAACCACGGTTTCTTTTTCATTTTGTAACCTTTTTAATACTTCAATCTTTTTATTTTTATGAAGTTTAATGTCTTGATAAAGAACGAATAGATCATCAAGTCTTCTTCTGATACTACTATAATGATCAAACTTTGTCAAGTCCTGAATGGATTTTTTTAAAATGATGGAAATTTGAGTTAGTTCTTTAATGTTCTTATCAAGATGTTTAATCTTTTTATAATCACTTAAATCAATAACATTGCTCATTTAAATCCTATTGTTTTAAATAATTACATACAATAATAAAATCAAGAGCAAATCCAACAACAACTGCGATTGGAATTAATTCTGGAGTTTTTATTTTTTGACATATAACTGCTAGAATAGTTGCCATTATTTTTTCTCACATTTTTGACAAGCACAAACGTACTCTGTGTTTTTTACTTCTTCTTTAACGCATACAGATCCAATTGATTCAATCATTAATACCTCTCAATATTTTCACTCTTACAAAAGGGACAGTTAACATTTAACAGTTTTTTGTATGTAAGTTCATATAACTCTGGTTGACTGTTAGTGATTTTATTATTTCCACAAGGGTTACCCCTGCTATACTTATAAAACACTCTATCGCAATCATCGCACTGTAGATGATTATTCTCATCTCGGTCTGCTTTTTGTCTAGCAACTCTAAACTTTTCATATTCGCTACTACAGCTTTTACAGATACCGCGTAGGCTTTCTACTAATCTTTTTTCTTTTTTCATCTGACTTAATTCAAGATTGCTTGATGTACATACTCGACATGTAAACATTAATCATCCTCGTATATCATTAGTCCAGTTCGTTTGTTACCTTTCTCGGCAAATGCCTTCTGGTACTCTTCAATCTCCTTGATCATAGCACGAATAGTCAAGGTTGGCAATGCTGAATATATAGCTGATCGAATAATTACTTCTCTTAAGTGAGCTGGACTGAACTCGTCACATTTCTTAGATGCAATAAGAGATAGAGCTTCTTCATCTACAAGTCCTTCTTTATCGTAGAACTTCAATAACTGTTGTCTAGCTTCACCTTTAGGGTATCCTACTCTAATCTTATCATCAAAACGATTCGGTCTATTTGTTAAGTTACCCATGAAATTTTCTGGATAGTTTGTAGTAGCAAGGATATAAACAGGGATTTTAAATGTTTGCTCTTGATTGTCCAATAGACTTAGTAGCGCTGACTCTGATCTAATTCTAGCCTGATCAATTTCAACTCCACCAATATCTTCGGCAACTAGAATCATCTTGGTCACACTTTCATATTTCAAATGCTTAACAAAGTCTTTTACATCCCCTGCTTCAATTTTATCAGTATGCCATAGAAGGATAAATGTGTCTCCTTCTCTAGTATGTTTCCGGCATGTCTCGGCAATGATCGTAGTTTTACCTGTTCCTGGAGGTCCAAATAGTAAAGCTCCTCGTTTTGGGAAGATTCCATATTTGTCATATTTAGGAATAGCTTGGAAAAACATTTCAATCTTGTCGGTAACTTCTTTTGTGTTTACAAAATCCTTTAACACATCATCTTTAGTAAATTCTGTTTTTTCTAGTTTGAGTCCAGCCATTGTTTTAACAATACTGAAAATCCCGGGTTTGGCAGTTTCGCCTTCAATTTGATCATCTTCTTCTACATATTCAAATTGACAAAAGTTACCTGAATCGGTAAGAGTTGAAAAATCTGATTCCTCAATTCTGGAACCCAGCGGCATATCGTCAAGAGCGATTTTAGATTTTAGACGAAGAAAGCCCATTTTACCACCCCAAATATTGTTTCGTTAAATGTCCTAAAAGTATAATCATGAATGGAGCACCCATCGTAGCTATAAACCTTAAAAAATCAACTTTAAGTTTATACCTTTCGTATGGACTCATTTTTTGAAACTCGTCTGTAATTTTCATTTTCTAATTAAAATCGCTTTGATAAAAAACAAAGCCCCTGTTAATCCAAAAGCAATGCCCAATGTGTTTAGTCTGGTTCCAATTAATAATAGATTAGTTATTGTTAATGTATACCCGATTAATATAAATTTAAGTTTATCTTGCATTTAATTTCCTTGTAGATATGGCGTACAGTCTTTCCAACTCGTAACGCCAAACTCAGGATACCTGTTGCGATGCTTGATTGTCAAGTAGTTTATAATTTTTCTTTAGACTGTAGTTTATAAATAACTCTTTTACTGGGAGTATAGTATCAAATATACTCATTGTGTCCCAGATATTTTGAAGCATATGGACTTTATCGTATTCTCCAGAGAAATTCTCGCATAGACATAGAGTGTCGTCCGCTCTTGGGAACACAAAGAACCGGTCGCCTTCCCTATAGTCAGACCCCTTGATTGCGTCTATTACCTTAGTTTCATTCTTCCTGCTTGACTTGATCATTGTTTCAGATAGCGTTTTTCTTGATGACCATCTTTTAATATCTGTAATGTTTAAGGCTTCTGATACAAATTCAGCGTAGAGAGATTTTAGTTCTTCCTTTGCGGTATCTGGCTTATATGCAAGTGTTTCAATCGTTTTACGAGTAAACTCTTTCATTGCTTCAGACTTAGTGCTTGCTTTTAATGCAGAGCCTTTAATCTTAAGTTTCTTCCCGTCATATAAAACATAGTTCTTAGCTTTAAGAGCTATGATTGTTTTAAAGTAACCGTCATCTTCCCAGAAGATCTTCTCTGGAGACTGTTCATTTATCTCTTTCAGGAGAGTTTTTAATTCTTCTGGAGTAAACTCGCTCATATCATTTTTACAGAATGAAATAGAGTCAGTGTCACTTGGTCCTATTGTAAAGTTATGCCGATACTTGATTGGGAGTTCTGATCCTGGTAAAGATAGGAATACTCTGTCTTCAACTTTTTCTCCCACTGCTTCATAGAAATTATTAGCCCAATGGTTGTAACCATTACCACTAGCCCACCTAAGAGACATGTCAATAATGGCACGAGATTCCACGGTGATTTTACGGGCCACAGCAGCGGAATTGTAATTGAGACCACTTGTATTAGCAACACCGTAAGAACTATTAATAAATATCTTCGCCATGGCATCGAGGTTTTTATAATGAGACTCCCCTGTTTCAATCATCAGTTTTTTATATTCAAATCTTTGTAATGTAAAATATTCTACAAGCTGGTAGTAATAGGATTTTGGATCCTTCTTTGTATCGTGTAGTTTAAATCTTAGAATTTGTGAAGGGTAACAAGATTTAATATCTACTTTAAATACATTCTTATATATTCCCGGAACAGCAAAGGAAATACCTCCCTCCACTACTTCGTTAGTTAGGTCATCTGATTTAGCTACAGAGTGTCTGTCCTGTAGATAAGCTCTCACTAGGAGTGAATTGATCTGTGATCCTGTAGCAGATTCTACTACCAACTGGAATGGCTTGGGTATTGACTGAGTTAAGTAGAATGTAGGAGCTACCATTAAATCATACAGAGTCAGTGAATCATCTGAGTCGTCCTTGCAGTATTCTTTAATTATTTCAAACTCATGTTTATCTTTGTAATTAACCCGTATCTTGCTGGCATCGTAGAATACTCGATTTTCTTTCTCTAACCCTTCAGCCGCTATAATTTTCTTTAATCCATAAGATTCATATTTCTTTTCTACAGAATCATACTTATAAGCTAGAAACATCGTATCTACAATTTCTCTTCCATAGATTTGTACTTTGTGATAGTTAAGCTCACGACTTCCATCGACCCTATACTTAGATGGATAGCTATTGAAATAGATAACCTTATCTAGTCTTCCTAGGATTATACCATTATCCGAATATTTAGAATGACAAAAATTCATGTAAGGTAAATCATATGCATAGATGTTGTGTCCTATCATGACGCTAGGATCTACATCTCTTACCCAATTAGCCCAGTCATCAATCATTTCAGCACAATTAGAATAATCGTCATACGAAAACAACTTACGAGTAATTACTCCTTTTTTTCTAAATGTATTAGAAATAAGAATAACTTTAGAATCTGTAGTATGTTCTAGCCCGGTTGTCTCAATATCAAAACTTAGGATTGATATGTCGGTATGCTTCATACCTTTAAACATAGTCAGTCCATCTTTAATCATTAACGATTCTACGGCGTTTCCAACAGTATAAATTTCCTTGTACGGCAATTTCTTTTTCTCTTCTAAGTACGTTGAGAACTTGGTGTATTGTTTTCCGTATTTGAAGTATTGGTCGCCTTCTAATTTAACCCATCCTTGGCTAAACGCTCTTGATCCCAATATCCAGAATCTATTTGAATGTTTTTGAATATCTAGAGACCCATCTTCTAATTCTCTAAAGACAGTAGCCGTATCATCCTGAACTTCAATTGATACAATTCGTTCTAAAGCATTTTTACCATAGATAAGTTTATTAGTATAATCTGACATTACATTCCTCTATATCTATATAGTAGATGTTTTGCTATTTCAAAGTCAATAGGTTTTTTGAATTGGACACATTCTTTTATATACCTTCTAAATTCAATTAGATATATAATATTTGAAGCAGAAACAGTCGATAAACGACTGTTTCTGTGAAAAGTATGATCATTAAACTTCATCTAGTCTTTTTCCCGAAGTTCCTTCATCGCAGTACCAAACCAAGAATCGTCTTCATCATTTATTACAATTTCAAAATTAGAATTTACAGCCAATACTTTAGCCAGTTCTTCTGCTGTATAAAAATCGCCTTTATACTCAACTAGTTGATTTCGATTAAGTCTAATTACATTTGACATAGTTACCTCCCAGCAACAAATACAATATACATTAAAGATACCTATTTTGTCAATACTAATAAACCCATTTAGGTTTTTTTGTAATCATCACATGAGCATCTAGGACAAACTGTCTGGGCTTAGTTGTAAGACTAGGGGCTTGAAATTGTGCGTCTATTAATACTTCCTCTAGACTACCTTGTAGTCCCCGCGCTCCTAACCCCTTAGCCATTGCATTATTAGCTAATATATTAATAGCATCTTCAGTTACAATTAATTCAATTCCTTCAGTTGAAAACCATTCTCTAAATGAATTTAAAATAGACCCCTTTGAGTCTTTTAAAATTTGTTTAAAATTACTAATTGTTAATTCATTTAATTTTGTTATAATAGAAAATCTTCCTAAAAATTCAGGAATCATTCCATATTTAATCAGTGAAGTTGTTTCAATATTAGGTAAATCAACAAATGCTCCAGAACAAATAAATAACATATTTTTAGTGTTTATTTTACTATCATGTTTTTTGCCTTGGGAGTTACCACTTTCAGAAGTATATACAACATCACTACCTTCAACTAGTTTGAGTAATGCTTGTTGTACTCCTAATCCATTAACGTCATTTTCTGTATTCTTCTTTTTAATCTTATCAATTTCATCTAAATATATAATTGAGTATTCAGCTAAAGTTTCATCTCCATCACAAGCATTAACCAGTTCTGTCATAATATCTTCTACGCTTCTACCCTCATAACCAGATGCGGTCAATTGAGTCGAATCTATTGTGATGAATGGAACTTGTAAAATATCAGACAAGCATGATACCAAGTATGTTTTCCCACATCCGGTAGGTCCTATGATCATAACATTAGTTTTTTTAATGTTATCACCGCGCATTCGTTTATAATGATTATATGCAGCTACTGATAAGTATTTCTTGGATTGTTCATGTCCAATTACATACTCATCTAGCAGCTGTTTAATCTCTTGTGGAGTTTTTATTACTCCCATCCTGATTTCTCTTCTTTTGTTGCGTTCTTAAGCTTCATAAGTTCTTTCAATTCTACCCTTTCATGGTCTTCTAGAGTGTAGATTTCCCCTGTTTTACCAACCCATCCCATCTCGAACCGATCCTGAGCACCTAAATCGTTCTTAAGGATATTGATTACCATGTATTTATCAATCTCTTTCGTCTCTGGAGTGTAAAATGGGCGACTGAGACTAACAATTCCTCGAAATGACTGATAAAGAAACGAACTACCCTTGATTGCAGTGTAAGATTTAATCTCTGTATCAGGTCCGCCACCGAGACTAAACTTATTTGGCTGAACTAACGTGATCGCTGCAACATCTAGGTCATTTACTAAGTCTTGAATCTGCCCAGCAACGATTTTAGACGATGCGGTATCATCAGATACTGAACTACTGATACGCTCGAAGTAATCAAACATCACCATCTTAACTTTTTGACCGCTAGTAGCTTCAACTTGTAGTACATAGTTTCTAATATCTTCAACTGTGGCAGAACTTCTATCATAAAACCATACATTACCATAATGTTTCTTAACTAGGTCAGTAAGTTCTTTGCCTTTCCCAGCTTTAAACTTAGCGTATACATCTTCTCTGCTAAATCCAGTAATGTTGTAGATTACTTTTTCAAATAATCGGTTTCTGTGCATGTCTAGAGATGCAAATACAGTAGGAATACCCTGTTCGCTGTTGTGTCTTAGAATCTTTAAAGCTAAAGCTGTTTTCCCTGCCCCTGCTGCGGCTACTACACCAATGTTACTACCAACAGTGATAGGCATAGCCTTATCTAGTTCATCAATCCCGGTCTTAACTGTATTCTTCTCAATGTTCATCAAGTAATGAGTGAATCCTGCGCTAATACCGTCTAACGTTGCCGGTCCTTCCTCTTCCTTTACGTTGAGTCCCATCTTCTTAACATACTGAGCAAGCCAGTTATTAGGGTCTCTAGTAGTGAACTGTCCACCTTTCCAGTTTGGACCATATACTTGATTAATAATCAACTCTACTTCTTTCTCAGGGAAAGCTGATTCGCCTGTACGGGATGACTGTAGCTCTGCTGCACCATTTAACATTCCTCTAGTAACTTCTAGAGGATAGTTTAAATTATGCAATGTTGAGGCTAGACATAGCATTGAATGATTGCGCTCACCGCTACGGAAGAACCCATTTAATAGAAGAAACCGTGGCTCGTCAATACCTTTAGGTCTAGACTTCATATCAATCGTTGAGATATCAAAAGTTAGTTCTTTTCCAATCTGATCAATTGTTTTTTCTTTAAGCACTTCAACATCTTTGATATTTTTAGGCAAGTTTGCAACTGTTAACATTCTATTAGCCCTAGGATTTTTAGCTAGTAGTTTGATTTCAGGAATAGTCAAATTAACTAGTTCATCTGGAGTTAGAGGGATTTTATATAACCCAGAGTTTTGATGCTTAGTGTTGGAGATACGAACAATTCTGTTAGGATCGTTAACTACACCATCAAATGTGTCTAGGTCACCGGCGATATCAAATACGACAGCTTTAAATTTATCTGGAGTAAGATACTCATTCATTTCAATTTCTACACTGAAACCTTTACCACCTGTAAAGTAACATCCGATCTCATCTTCTTCAAAGCCTCTTGTGATAAGTCGATTTGCCACTTCAATAGCATCGTTCTGTGCTTTCTCAAGAGAGTCCTTTGAATCAAAGTCAAAGTACAATGCATTAGTTAATGTATCCTTAACTCCCGCTAAAGAACCCTTTTCTTCTAGCAATGCTTTATGTTTTTCTGTATACTTATACAAAGATACATACCAGTCACGATCTCTTGATGTGATGTAATTGTTAATGTCTTCTTTTGTGCTGATTAGCTGCGGCTTTGAGTTGAGTCCCGATCTTAAATTTACAAACAATGCTTCCCCCTTGTTCATTCTTACTCCTTCGTAATCCGTCCCAATGTTACTACAGGTTCCTCGTAGTAGTCAACTGTATTGTGGGTTTGTTGATAATAGGAACCGGATTCTGTTTTTGTTAATTCTTTATTTATTATAATCTGATTAAATCGTAGGTCGGGATGAGATTCTACTTCTTTTGTTAATAGTTCTAGAATCTTGCGATTGGCTTCTTGTCGTGTCATAAATGTTCCTAGTAAAAAAAGGAGGGAGTAGCTCTGGAATCGAACCTATTAATTTGCTGATCAGGCAAACATCCTTACCCACAAGGACGTACTATCTCCCATTGAAATGATGCCGGTCTTTCCCGGCTGTCAGGTGTTATTTACACCATGTAATCATAGATAACAAAGGAGGGGGAGGACTTGCTCTATGCTTCTTTAGTCACTTTAACGATTTCAAAAAATACAAAATCTGGCATCTTATTAATACGCTCTAACGCTTTTTCATAATTCTCTGCTGACATCTTTTCACGACCAGCTTCTAGAGAGGCTAGCTTGAATACTTTATTTTCTAAGTTAAGATACTCGCCAGCCTTAAGTGTGATATCTTCTGTAACTTTTACAGAGAATTCCTTGACTCCAGGAAATCGCTGCTTATCTTCTGATTTCTTTATTACTGATCCAATTTGTCTACGATTCCACTTAGCCATTGTTTTCTCCTTCGATTTGTTGTTTAATGTCTGCTTCTTGTTCTTCTGTTAGAGGAGTGACTGCAGCATCATATAATTGTTCTGCATTAAGTCTATACTGATCTAAGATCATAATAAACTTTGCCTCTACCAAACTATTAACAAGCTGCATCATTTCTTTCTCAAACTGACTTGCTGCTTTAATGTCATCCTGTTCAAGGGGATACAGAATAAGATTATTCAATACCCTGCGAAGACCTCGCGTTGATAGCTTAGATACAGCTCTCTTGTAATGTGGTACATACATACTATACATTTGAGCTGCTGTTTCAGTAGGGTCTTGAGATTTCTCTTGAGCTTGACGAATCATCTCCTGCTCGATCTCTCTAGCATTAATTTGTAATCTTTCTAATTCATCAGTGCTTTCTGTTTCTAATGTTTCATCGGTCATATTAGTTCCATCCTTCTTCTTCTGTTGATACTGTAGTTACTTCGGCTTTAACTCCGAATCCTTTCTTGGGGGCAACGGATGTAGCTGTAGCATTGGCTAGGTTAGTAGTCACGCTTACTGTTTCAGTAAGCGTTGCTGTTTTTACTGGAGCGGCAGATTTTACATTACGACCCATTGCTTTCTCCCCATCGTCATCATCCGCACCGATACATAAAAATGATTGCAACCCATAACGTCTTGCATAAGAAACCCCTGAGCCGTGAGCTTGGGGGTCATTCTGCTTTGGAGCAATGATCTCTGTCAATGACGAGAGATACTCACCTGAGTCATGTAGGAGAGTAGTCTCTACATAAGGCTTACCTTCTGAGACTGTAGTCCCCTGCAATACAGCGATACCATGTAGATTCAATACTGGAAGACATGCTTCTCTAATTGCATTTAAATCTGCATAACGAGACTTAAAAAAAGGATTAGAGGACCCTTTACTTGCGTTGCCCATTTCACTTTGAGCTTTTACTAATGCTGCCGAAATTTTAACAATTGTATCTGATTTATTCATCGTTCACCTCTCAATAGTATATTACCTGTATTATGCCATGTTGTCAATCTAAATAATATTATTTCTAACTACTTGTAATTTAAACTTCTCAACTGCTTCTGCTTTAGTTGCTGCTTTACCTATAACTTCTAATTCTCCAGCGTTTAAGTTTTTTGTATCTAATGGCACCTTTATTATTAAGTATTCTTTATTTGATGTTTTGATAATACTTAAAGCTGCTCCATCAAATACCGCTTGCTCAACTGTGCTTCCTTTTAATTCTGATTCAAAATCATCCTGGGTTTGAGCTTTGTTTTTTTTAGACATTTGTTTCTTCCTTTTTATATAGTCCGGTCATGCAACCAGATTCACAGTATTTCTTATACGGACATCCTCTTCCGTAGTATCTATCACAGCCCGTTTCATTTTTTGGGAATTCATTTGTCTTAATTGATTCTAGCGTAGCATTAAACTTCTGTATTGTTGCGTCAATAAAGTCCTGTGGAATCTCATCATGAATATACTGAAGATTAACTTCAGGGTCAATTACTTCGTCGAACTCTCCGTGACATCTACTCTTACCAGTACCGACTGCACAAGTCTTCTCGCGACCTGTTGTAACATTTCCACACTTCTTACAAGTCTTAGTGCGATTCTTCTTAATCATCTTATTCAATACTAGAAAAGCTGCTCTCTCCATATCTGGATACTTAGTGCTCTTTAAGTATAAGAAGTACAAGGCTAGCTGTTCTGACTCTTTGACCGACCCGCGTTCGTAATATCTGCCGGCAGTTTTTAAGTCTACTAGGATAGGCTTATCGTATCCATGGATTTTAATTACAAAGTCGGCAAACCCTGTTACTTGGTTTCCGTCCTCGTCCTCTAGCTCGATTGCAACCTGAGCGCCTAGCACTTCTTCTACGTTATGGTCAACCCATTCTATAAACTTATTTACAAGCATCGTTCCTTTGCGGTACATGCTGACCCAGTTACAATATACTATTCGTTCTTTTTCTTGTCCGGCTTTGACAATATCGGATACAGTCTTATATACTGTACCTTTAAGAATAAGTTCGTTATCGGATTGAACGAGCAACTCAGCATCAAAGTCATTGCTATGATAGTCGACCGCGCTAATTGTTCCATTTTCCTCCTCAAATCCTTCTTGTATTTTTTTCCACTCATCTTTAAATATTTCTCTAGCTCTAAGCCCATTACGATTTAGCATATAATCTTCACACGCTTTATCTACGGCTGACCCAAACAAGAGGGCAGAGGTAGAGCCTAAAGGTCGAATCTTATCTTGATAGTGTAGCTTGTACATCATTGGACAATGATCGTGTTTGCCACGAGCTGAATGTGATAATCTAATCATTATATATTTCCCAGTGTTTCATAGCCGACTTCATAATTTTAACATTACGTTCTTCTGCTATAAGTTGGTTAGATACTTTAGAAAAATATTGCAAATGACATTTAACATACTGATCATTCTTATATTTTATTCTAACGATTGAAACAAAGAATGAATTAATCTCCGTGTGATACATCATATGGACAATCTACCATTAGAGCAATTACATTGTCAATGTCTTTCTTTATGTCCTGTGCTTGCTTCAGCAGAGCTTCTAGTCTAGCTTCTTGTGCTGCGATGTACTCTTCATACATCTGTCTTTCTGTTTTCATTAATTTGCTTCTCCCAAATATAAATAAATCTATCAACATCTGAACATCTTTTAATATAAAGACATTCTATTGCAGCAGGACTTACTGTTTCTATTTCTAAAACATCTTCACTTTCTGAATAATTAATATTAATAGATATTCCATATTTTTTAGCAAAATCTAATAATTTATTTAAATCATGATTCATTATTTAAACAACTTTTCAATTTCAGGTTTAGGTTGATTGCCCACCAATGTAGAAGTTACTGCATTGTTTTTAATTTGAATCATACAGGGGATACCCCTAACGTTCATCTCTGTAGCTAGCTCAGGGTTCTGATCTACGTCTATTACATATACCACAACATCTGGACTGTTCTTAGCTACCTCATCAAAGACTGGAGCAAGTGCTTTACATGGAGGACACCAAGTTGCAGTAAACCTAACAACCGCGTGAGTGTTATTCAGTAGTTCTGTTTTAGTCACTTTTATCTCCTTTGGTGATTCGTATTTATTTCTATCCCATTCTACATCAACATACTGAAATTCGTCAAATAAATAATTTATTAAGTAATGGTAATGAGTTCGGTATATTTCTGGATCATGTAGCCCTACTGCTTTCATTATGCCTACTTCAGTGTGATCTCGTTTTTTTAAAACACAATGACCTAGCTCATGAAATATTACTTCTTCTTTATTCTCAATAGGAAGTTTGTCCCAGTATTTTGTATTGATGGTGATCTCGTCATAGTAATAATTACAGTTAGCAAGTTCTTTATTAGTTTTAATAGTATCGAATTTAATCTTGATATTTAATGTATCTTGCTCAATATTTTTAATTTTAAACAATTTACCTAGTCTAATGAATTCATTAACGAATGGTTTAGCTCGGCTATCCTGATGTCTATAATTGCTGGCAGGAACAGTGATCATTATAAATAGAATGAATCCTATGACAAATGGTTTAATCAACATTATTATCCCTTTCATGATTACATTCACCACATACCGCCCTTAAGTTTACAAATGAGTTTCCTCCGCCTTTGCTTATTGGCACAATATGATCAGCCGTTAGCAAGTCAGTTCGCCATCTAGATTCATTTATTTGGTTTCTATACAACGGAGCCTTGTAACAAAGCTCACATGTATATTTTCCAAATTTGTCAAAGTTTACTTGGAATAATCTTTTCTTATTCTTCTTGTAAGTTTGTCCGCCTCTTCTTGCCATTTTTAATTTTCCTAGTATAATCTTTTTTAGATTTCATTACGGTGTTTGGTTTCTTGCATACAGGCTTCCTGATCTTTGGAGCAGGGATAGAAATCTTATCCTTTAGTACCATATATTGTCAACCTCAATTATTATAGAGTCCAGTTCTTTTCTTTAACAATCTCAAAAATTCTGGTATGACAGTGTCCGTGAATAATTATAACGTTTGCTTGTTTCAACTTTTGTAAGTATCGCTGGGTTGATTCTTTAGATAGACCTAGTTCCCATTGCATATCTTTGTTGTGAAATTCAGGATGATGCTTGGCATATGTATATAGTACAAATGCAATATACCCAAGTTTTTTAACTAGAAGCTTTTCATTCTCATTCATGTTAGTCCTTTTAAAATGGTGAGCGGTGTCGGGCGCTACTCCGATCTATTGTCTCTACTGTGGAGTCCCACCTGTTCGAGATCACTCTATTGTCTTTCGCCTGTGTCCCAGAGGAATCCGCATGCGTACCTTCAGCCTCACAGCTACCGCTCATTAATAGTTAATGAAACTTCCATGTTTCTTTTTGTTCATTCGATGAATACAAGAATCCTTTACAATATCTTAAGAATACTTTTTCTCTTGTAACAATTCCACATTCAATTAAATTCTTTAAGATAACCTTTAGTTGTCTATCGGTCATTCCGGATTCTACTTCTAAATCTTTTAGAGATAGTTTTGAGTTATGTTTTAATGTTTGATAAACAAAAAAACAACTAGGTCCAAGAGTTCTACCGATCTCAATTTCTAATTCGTTCATGATGCTCCTAGTGCAGGATTCTAAGTTGAATAGTGTCACCTTTGAGTTCTAGTAAAAGAAGCTCAATTGCATTACCGATTTTTGTAACTTTGTCATTATCATTCTCGGTAATAGCTAGGTCTAGTTGCTCAATCAAGTCATTGATACTTACTTCATAAGTAGCTAAGTTGCCCATGTTGCTATTCCTTTGTTTGGCTAAGTGCCGTTGGGTCTATGTTATATTAAGTACGATATGATTGTCAATGTAAAGATTACTATCGCTTGTATAGATTACACAGTTTATTAAATATTCTGGCAGTATTTAATGCGTCTGCTTCTGCCCAGTGCTTACCTTTGTTCTTGTCTTTGTATCTAGTTCCTTTGAACTGTAGTCCGACCTTAGCCATAGAGGATGATAATCCTCCTTGTCGCTTCTTCCCATTCATCATAGCATATACCTGAAACAGGACTTTAACATTAATTGTAGACCTAGCGAATCCATAAACTAAGTTCATTGCTGTTTCTGTTAGCTCTGCTTGCTCTGTAATAAAAGTTACATCTCCGCTACCCCATTCTACTAATTGTCTAGATGTATCAAATAGCTGTTGAAGATGTCTCAACCTAGTAACTGCATCAAGTGCTGAATTTTCAGATTCGTTAACGTCTTCGTCTGTAATAGAGGTTAGGGTCTTGATAAAAGCAGACAATGGATAATTGTAATTAATGTTCATTGTCTCACTGTGTATGATAGTAGGTTCGTCTTCTGCTATTTCAAATACTACAATACCAACTTGAATTAGTTTAGGTACTGCAGTGAATGAATCTTTTGTATCTTCTCTGGTATAAGGTTGTTCTATTTCTGTATCTAGTGCGATGAATCTCATAGCTTTATCCCTGTTATAAAAATGGTGGCGTGGAGTGGAATCGAACCACCCAATGGACTTATTGCAACTGCCATCACCAATTGTAGCGTAGGTCTACCACAGTTGCCGAAGGGTTGTACTAGTATTCCCTCTGGTACTTTGCTTCCGACTGGGCTACCACCCCATAGAATATATTCATTAGATTGCAATAGATATACGCTAGGAAGGTCACACTCCTTCTTTGGCAGCTTGGCTATACTGTGGTTCCCGTTTTAGTACTGATAAACTACTAGCGTAAATCCGTTGATGTATTCAACACCTATCGGGACGGAAGCTCCGACATGCTTCTGGATTGCATGTTAACCTCAGGAGGATGGACACCTGTAGCCATTAGTTATTAAGATTGTTCGCTGCAGTTATCAAAACTAAGAAAACTCCTGCTCAGCTAGAAGGTTCCCAAGAGCCTACAACAAATCAAATTACTTTTTAGTTAATTCATTTACTGATTTATATATAAATGGAATAGTTATTAAACATCCTAATATATACAACTCTGTATTACTAGTTGAAATCAAATATGGTATACCACACATAAAAATCATTAATATGATTAATGCTTGTATAAATATTTTATCTAAAAGCGTAGGGATTTTTTTTCCATTATACATTTAGTTAAGGCTTCTTGTTTTTTTAAAGTAATTGTTTTTACATTCATACAATGAACATATGATTGTTGGCATTTTAATTTTTCATCTGAGCTTGGTAGGTTGCATAGCAGAGCGATTGCAATAAACATTTCCATAATTACTCCCTGTATTAGTTAGGTTCACAACTTAGTAGATGAACTCTGTTGTGGTTATGTCGTTTTTCTAAATGATAAAACATCCCCGTATCATCCTTTAATGTTATGACTGTAGTGCCTGAGTGATCCTCATTAGATACTACAGTTAGTACAGTAGGTTTCATTCTTGACTTAGAAAGTTCTCGACCTGTTTTTTTATTGTAGTTTTCTTTATCAGAGCATCTAGCTTTACCTACTAACTTTGTAAAGAAGTCATCAGGCTTAAGGTCTTTTATGAACCAGTCATTGAGTTCTTCCATGGCAATAGTTTGACCGCCTGTTGCAGATAGTTCAAGTTCATAAAAAATTATGAGTATAGTTTCAACTTTGCTAATTTTTCTCAAATGATAATATTGTATATTCATTTCTTTGTACTCCTGATATAGTTATATATCAAATCAGTCTTGGTTGTCAAGCTAGGAAATTTCGGCATAGCTTTCGTACGTCTCTTGGGCTTGTACCAGCTCGGGTAAGTTCCATACGGCACCTTTGTTCTGAATACGTCTGACGGGGTAGTAATAAGTTCTGGACCCATTGATCCTGGTTTACTTGGCTGAGAGTTATGACAGCTAACACAATATAATACATATAATCTTTTACCTTCAATATGTTGAACTTTATCAGTTGGAATAGTAGTAGAGGCTTTAACGCATTGAGATAGAATTAAAAATACAATAAGTATAGATACTAGTCTTAACATTATAACTCCACAGTAATTGGATTATAAATCACATCTGAATATGGTATACCACAAATAGAAGCGTTAACTGTTAACACTCCGTTACGTAATAGAGTACCACGGCTTTCATGTATGTGTCCAGTAACATGTAGCTTTAAATTGCTAAGCTGATCTAGTCGGTAAGCTAATGCTGTGCTACCTACCTTACCATTCGGACACCAGTCAAGTCTATCGTAAGCCGGTCCATGTGTTATTACTATATCAGTCGTGGGTAAGATATGATCATACAAGTTAGCTAAGCCCGTTTCGTCTAGTCCGTATGCCCAGTCTCCAAACTTCTTAGAGTAGGGAGACCCCCAGATTGTAAACCCTTCTATTACAGTATGGGAATTACATAGCAACTGAATGCCTTGATTCTCGCATAGTGACTTGAGTAGATCACCTTGTCGGGTAATCCATTTCTCATGGTTACCACATACTAAAAGCTTATGCTTGGCTTTCTGTTCTCCGTACCATCTAAGAAACTTTTCTACTTCGTCTAGCTCTCCGTGATATGTAAAGTCTCCAGCGCATATAATCATATCAGTGCTAGACATCTTGATCTTCTTATGATGTTGATGAGTATCAGAAATGCATGTAATCTTCATATTATTCTTCCTCCCATCTATTCCCTATCAAATCTAAACTTGTATCGCTCTCATATTGATCTACAAAAGGAGGCAACATGCCAAGAGCTTCTATTCTCTTAAGTATTCTTTCAGCGTCTTGCTCATCTCTACCGTCATCGCAGTAGTGATTACCAGTTAGCCGAAGTATGTTTATGATGTTCTCTATTGCTACACTTCTTTTCATTACTCATCCTCCCAGAAGTTAGGATGATATCCGCCTGGTTCATCTGCAGAATAATAAGTTTCCGTGTAGTCTGGAGGAGGAGGCATACCAATAGTTTCTATAGTATGTAACAATGCTTCTTCCAGTTCTCCATTGCCATCGTCCTTGCCATTCATAGCAAGTACCTTGCGTATTTGTTCTAGTGCTTCAGATCTTTTCATTAGAAGTCAACTCTTAGTGAGTGAGTAATAATTCCAAACGATATCAAGTTATCAATAGATATATTGTTTGTCAATTTAATTCTATAGTCTATCCCTATGACTGGAGTAACTCCTAGTACAGAAGGTGGTTCAATGTTTAGTTTATTGAATTCTTTAAAGTTTGTATTATAGAATCCCGCTATGAAATCAAAATCCTCTGTAATGTTTACAGAAGAGATTGGTCCTGCTATGTTTGCACATGCAGAATCTTTTCCTGCGATTGCACCTATCTTATATTCCTTTGTTCCAACTAAACCAATAACATATTCATTGTGGATAGTTCCAGACAAGCTACCTCCAATACGATTGCAATAAGGTAAGTTAGAAGCGAGATAGTGATGAGTGATACCGCCGTACAATAAAGATAAAACCATGTTCTCTCCATTTGTCAAATCCATACTATTTTATTATGTTTCAATTATTTTCATCTCCAAGAATACTATATATACTTTCTTTTAATTCATCAATTGAAATGTTTTTTCTATCATCATGTTTAAATTTACGAATATAGTTTTCAATTTCATTTAATTTATATGCATTAGATGAAGCTTTTTGAAATACTTCTAATTCATATTTATCTTCATAAGGATCAAACTCATATATAATTTTCATTATGACCATGCCGGTTGGCGCTTATCTTGATCCCAACGATCATTGAGATAAAGTTTATAAGCTAAATATATATCATCTATACTAGTATAGTCAATGCCTTTCTCTTTTGATCTAGCACAATTACTAAATGGTAGTAATCCAATGTTTGGTAGTACGTCTTCATTACCTATCATGCTGTATAAAATTTTAACACAAGCATGTTGTTTTCCATATATGCGTTCATACTCTGAGCATAGAGCTACCGCATGTTCCCACAACCATACCCAATTTTGTTTAGACTGTCTAGCCCAGATTGAACAAGGATGATTAAGATGTGCAGTCTTATATCCTGTGTGAATTCCGTGAACATTTAATGCAGTTGCTAACATTTGAGTAGACTCTAGCGCCATTTTAACCTTGCGTTTATTGTCTAGAAACTTAGCTGACTCTGTTGGACATGGAGACGTTACAAATATATTCATGATACTCCTTTAGGATTTAAGGGCTGCCGCGATACATTTATCTTCCCTGCCCGCGTATTTGTGGAAGCACCCAACCATTATCTAGAATGAAGCCGCCATTACGACAGCCGCATGGCTCCTATAAAATTTCACATACTCCACCGGCACATGCAAGCTGCTCTGCTCGATTTGTATTGTCCTCCATCTCCATTACTTTTGTCAAGTTTATATCTTTAACCATTGCATCGAACTTTTTGAACGTATCTTCGTCGCATCCTTCAAATGGAGCTTGTTGGTAAATTGTATCGCTTGCTGGTAACAAAGCAACTGCTGCATATGATTCTCTATCTTGCCATAGCTTGATCTTAAGTAGCTCGGTTTCTTCTAGCCGATAGTTAATAGTACAACTTACGTTGTGTGTATTAACTCCTGACCTATGACCAGGCACTACCCAGTTCTCGTAGTATAGTTTGACTCTATCGAATAGCTCTATAGCTGACTCGTTGTTACGTAGCACTGCCCCTGCTGGTGACTCTTGTGGGATGGTTACTACTACTCCAGTCTGAGAGAATAGATCAGCTTCTACAAGCTCAGGACAAACTCTTGTGAGATACTTAGCTAGTTCGTCGTCTCGGTTCATTCTTACTCGTCTGAGATAGTATTGGTCGTGCCGTGCGTGAATTCCTGAACTTGATCCCAATACACAACTTGCTGTACCTTCGGGCTTAATAGCTGTCGCCCTAGCGGCGGGATTAATTCCAAGCTTTCTTGCGTATTTTTCGTTGATCTCAAGTACGGTTTTTGCTGCCTTTCTAAGTTGCTCTCCAGATAATCTACTTGCATCTGCAATCCCTGTAAATGAGCATCCAATAAGAGCTTCGTCTTCCGTGACATGTTTCCACCTTTCGCTAAGATATGGAAAGTCTGTATATGTTGCTTGTAGAGTGCCAAGAAAACTCGCTGCGTAAATTCGGTTGTCGAAGTCTCTATCATTCTTGATTCCTGTTAAGTTCGTGGTAGTTAGATTACAAAACTGGTTAGACTGTAATCCAATCTCTGCACACGGGTTTGTTCCCCATTCCGGATTGTTTGTCCAAAAGAATCCTGGTTCTCCTGCGTTAGATGCAATACATTGATCGTATACATGGTAGAATTCTTCCATGCTTACCTGTCCACGTATCAAAACTGCTGAATTATTAGCACGAGCACGATGAGGATGCTTCTCCCACCAGTTTCCATGCTTTGAAGTTAACATTCTACTGCTAGTTCGGTCGAAGAGACTAATAAGTGCTGCTCTACGTATGCCTCCAGCTAGTACACAGTCTGCAATCAAACAAATTATGTCATGAGTCTCTAGATCATTAAGCTTTCTACCAATACAAGTCTTTAGTATCGTCTCTACCTTACTCAGCATCTGTCGAAGCGGTTCAGGACCGGGGGCTTTTGCTCCTGTCGTTACAAGATAGCTACCTTTTTGGCGAACAAGACTAAGATCGAACAGTGGACGGATGGCTCCATAGAAGTATGCCTCCATTAATCGATTTAATGCTTCAGCCCAACCCTCAATACTGTCATGAACTACGTATGTTCCCTCTTCTTTAGGAAGTTTGATGCTAGGTAGTTGTGAAATGTGACTTTCTTGTACAGAGAAGCCGAAGCCTGTACCAGACAGAAGCAAGTACAGGGCTTCAGCGAAAACTCTGACGTATTTAATATGAGCAAAGCTACAATTGAATAGCCTTACGTTGTTCTTAGTGATTGCCTCTCCTCCAAACTGAAGAGATCGCATACTTGGCATAACTTTTAAATCATGCACTTGCTTATATGCTTTAATGATATCTCGACTTAATGTTGGGAACTTATCAAGATGCATTGTCATGTTACGATTGATTGTTTCGGCTAAGCTTTCTCTTCGACTAGCGTGAGATAAGTACTTAGCGTATGTACGATAAGCAACTAGTTCTGCTAATAGACGATTCGATTTATTCATTAATCTCCTACAAAATATAAGTGTTAATTACTAGAGCTACCAATACCGCACTGTTAATAAATATTAACCCGACATTAATAAGATACAATAGTACAGCCGCATTAAAGAAAAATGATTTACCTAATTCTTCATCTGTTTTATCTAAACCGATATAAAATTTTAAAACTGAGCTACTTAATAATATTAACACGAAACTTATAAGGATAGCAATTAAAAATATACTCATTGGGTATTTTCCAATTAGGGTTATTTACTTTTCTTTTAGTACAAAACTTTCGCCCTGCATGTGTCTAGTCTGCGCTTCTAATGCGATCTCACTAGCCGAAGGTCCAGTGCGTACTGGTGCATCCATTACAAAAGTAAACTCTTCTTCCTTTTGAATAGGATTAGTTCTAGCTACTGGAGGTTGTGTACTTGACTGAGTCTTAGTCCGCATTGCTTTCATTCGTTCTTCCTGATCGAATAAGGTTGAGTAATGCCCAATGGCACCTAGTCCATCCATTAGTTCTTCTACATCTACTACCATTCGATTGTTTCCTAGGGAGAGTAACATGTACTTGTTTGTACCGTCGTCTACTCTACTGATTCTAATTGCCTCGCCTTCCTCATTTGAATTTACAAATACAACAAGTTCCTTTTTCATTTAATCTCCTATCTATTATTAAAATCAATTGGCTTAGCCGAATTGTTTTCATTTAAAACAAAGTCATTTGAATTAACTGGTTCATTCCTAAGACTTGAACATGCAGTAATCAAAATTAGTATTACAAGTAGTTTCATAATTAATACCTTCCTCTTAGGGTTGTTTGGCTCATTCTCATATTTAGTTCTAATAGTTCATTCATCATTCTAACATGATTAGTTAAATGTTTTCTATGTGATGCCATGGTATCTATTACAAATACTTTATCACTTAATTGAGAGACGCTAATTGTTTCATCATTTTCTTTTGTATAAGAAAAGCTAAACGCTACTTTAGTATTTTCTATCATACTGGATGCCCCATGATATCGTCAAGTTCTTTATCTGTCTCATCTAGAAGGAACTCAGCTCGATCCATTCCGTAAAGTATATCGCTAAACATCTTATGTTTAATAAGGTCATTACCTATTGAGATCTTTCTTGTATTGCCTGCGTCGGGTAATCCGATAACTACTTCATCATGTAGCTCGTATCCACTTAGCTTACATTCGGGAAACACTTGGTTGAATGTTAGAACAGTTTGAACTTCCAGGTTATCGAAGTCATTAATTCTTTTACCTACGTCTGAGTTTAGATTTTTAATAAGTACTCCTTTATATTTTAATACCAGTTAAATCAATGTGTGCGTGAGTAGCTTTGAAAATTGGTAACTCGTTATCTTTTGTAACAAATGAATTATATTTATACGGGTTATAAGTAACGTCAATAGGCTGATCGTTGATGATAGGGTTGGCTACGTATCCTACTACCCCGGCGTGTACGTTCTTGCGTCGTTCATTTAGAACCCGCTGTCTTCCAGCTTGGCTAACCTTAAACGTAACGTCGATCAAGTCAATGCTATCTACGTGTGCAATAACTCTCCCAGTCTTAAGTGACTTAACACTATAACATTTCTTATGTAAGTTCCTGTATATGAATACTCTTTCGCCTATCATGGTATCTCCTATTGATTATTAGAACGCAGTCTCTTCATCGCAGAACTCACTCTTAGCTTTATCTTTGTGAGCACCACAATACTTACAGTCGTATACTGGATGATTCAGTAACATAACAGGGACCCATTCATGTCTCTTACGTTTTGAATTAGGTGACCAGTCATCATCGTACTCGTATGACCAGTCCGAGGCTCTCCACTTGTCATCCCAGTTATTCTTGATAGGGTCTCCATGAAAGTCATTCCACAACGTATTAAGGTGGGCAATCTCTTCATCAGTTAGATATAAAGATTTTGACATAATGATCTCCATGAGTGTAATTGCTATGACTTAGTAATGATTAGTATTTTCAATTATTTTTAAAATAGTTCTTGACAAGGGTAATTTGAAGGGTATATATAATTATACATATAATGGTTTCAACATTTAAGGATAGCTCTATCTATTTCTAATCTCCCCCTCAAGTTTGAGACCAAGGATAATAAGAGATTGTCTAAGTAGATCCTTTACTTGTCTAGAATTTTTACCAGTAACATAGTCAATAGTATGTCCTTGTATGTCTAAGACTTCACCATGTAGATCGGGGAATACAACAGCTTTGATTACTAGGTTAGGACCTACTGTAAACAACCCACTTACTAATACGTTATCTCTCTTAGTATATCTTATTCTAATCATCTGACTCCTCATCCTGTGTACTGTAGATAGGTACTTCAAGTTCATCGTCAATCATAAATGAAACATTAGATCTATCTACTTGACCAACTGGGCTAATGTAATGTACAGTAGTTACTATGTTAGTTGTTACAATCTCTACTGCTGCAACTACTAACTCTGAAGCTGATAGATCAGATATACCTGCTAGGTCTTCTAGTTCCAGGAACTCGTCTATCTGCTCCTTAACGAGAGCAAGGATGTAATCAATCTTGTCTCGCTTATTCATGTCTACTCCATTGTAAAGATTAATCTGAATTCATTTTTATTTGTTTGATCAGTATTTGTAACCAAGTTCCTATACCCACTTGCCCTAACGTCTGGATCGCTACCTAGTCGGTGTAGTTTTTTATCATTGGTATAGAAAAGGAATGTATTTTTCCATTGGTTGTCAACTGAATAGTCATTTAAAAATTGTGCAATGATCATTTGTTATCTCCTTATATTATCTTCGACACAATAGCAATAAAAGAACCACTGCTGGAAATAGAAAGGTTCCTATGGTTAGCAATGCAAACTGTATTACAACCAAAACCCCTTTCAACATTACGTTACCAGCTAGGCTAACCCCTAGAAATCTAACTGCAAACAATGTGATACTTAATACGAAAAGAATTACTACTATCGTATACCTCCCTGAATTAAATTATATAACACTATATAGCAAACACCATGAAGCAATTGATCTAATGCAATGAAATTATAGAACCATCTATCATCATAGTAAGTAAACAGTTCCAAATGTTTGAATCGTTTCTTAACAGTGTAAGCATACAGTTTCCAAATGTTCCAATCAATGATACCATGTAGTATACAATTAGCAACCGCAAAAACAAAAGTCTGTTTATGATTTAGACTAGCGGCAAATAATCCCCACAACATTAGACCAATGTATATAAGAAACAGATGAGGAAATAAGTATTTGAAATTGTGAGATTTGTTTTTAGCAGTTTCGCGATCTTGAAGAAGCCAATCGAATACAACATGGACTATCATCAGTGTTACCAAAGATGATACTGACATACTACTCCTTATTCAAAGATTAATTTAAACATTGCCTCATAACGAGGATAACTCCAGATTCTATCTTTATGATTAAACATATTACTTTCGTTAGATATTCCAAAAATATACCTACCATTAGTTATTCCATAATCATTATGCGACGTTTGAATTATTATCATATGATCTCCTTATGTTCATTTCATACTTAGAAATTAAGTAACACTTAACATAATCTAATTCTTTATCAAAACTAATATCGTCATCACAAAAGAACTTAACAGCCGCAACAACTTCCATCCATGGAATAACCATATCGTTAGTATAGTTCTTGCTGATACCATCTTCAATAACAATAGAAGTATATTTGTTTAGTAGTCCTAGCTTTGCACAAGCAACCATCGTACATATCTCAGCGATACATTCTTCCATCTTGAATGCCATTGAGTTTTCTTTATATGCTTCATTGCCATAAACCTTAAGCAATCTTTCGATTCTATTTGTTCTCTTTGCTACAAACGTAGAATGAAACATTTCATGTAAGATAATAATCTTTTGCATTACAGGGAACTCGTTTATTACAGTAGTGTCTACTATGATAACATCTCGTTTTGAATCGTACAGTCCTACTGATCCTGTAGGTTCTATATCATCAGTAACAATCCCAACATCAAACTTGCTAAATAAATTATACATAGCGTATCTCCAGTCTAAATGAAGTTAAGGCTCCGTCTATCTCACAATACTTTGCAGCTTGAAAGTTATAATCACCTCCGACAATTCGCATAAGAGTATTATACTGAAACACATAAGTAATTTTTGATTTCATCTACCCACCTTTTTATATTAGAACTATTCAATCCTGGAGCTGAGTTAACCTCACATACAAAGAAGTTCTTATCCTTATCTCTAATTAAATCTACTCCCCCGCATAATAAACCGAGGGCATTTACAGCCTGAATGCAAATTTCTTGGGCATTCTGGTCGACGCGACTAATTAGCGGATCACACCTAACGAACTTGCACGTATCAGACTTGAACAATGCTGGTCTACCCTCAGTGTTAGGAATCTTTTCGTAAATTCCTATAACCTTACTATTGAAAACATGAACACGATACTCTCTACGTTTTAAAGGAATCGGTTTAGTATAATAAGAGTCACTGATTGGATTATAATCATTAGCATATCTAACAATCCCAGACTTACTTCTTATATATAAATTACCAGTATCATCTTTATGCGAATCAATTAGCTGAATGTCTGTATCAAATAAAGGTACAGGTACATTAGCAGAAGATAAAGCTCTAAGCATTTCTAATTTGTTTACAGTCCTTTTAACTGACTCTAGTGAGTTTAATTGTTTAACACTTGTCAATGATGCAAACTCCTCAGTATTACCCCATCTAATAAATAGATCACACTTAGCTTTCCTAGGAGTTATCTTTCTCTTTCCTTCTAGTGCAAGCTTAAGGGCTTTACCTGTAACGCAAGACCTATCAGAGTAGGCAATGAATACTTTCATACAAACTCCAATCTAAATGTTGAGAAATAGTTTCTACCTATTCCTGTTTCTAAACTCATATGTTCACCAGTTTTACATACAGCCTTAGGACTTGAATCTGTACTAGAGTACGTTGCGAACAGTCCAACATAGTTTTTTCCAAATGTACTCATAGCAAGTCCGAATTGTACAACTCTCATACAAACCTCAGTCTAAACGTAGTAAAATATTTATCACTATTTAAATTAATATGTAGGTATTGTCCATCCCTACAAAAAGCTGTTCCGTGCTTAACTTTTGCAAACTGACCTATAATTGCACCTCCGTAAGCTGACATAGTATGTCCAAATTGTAGAACAGTCATATTACCTCGCTATTGTTTTTACATTACATAATTCAGCAATAAGTTGTCGAGCTTCTTTGAATCCTCTCATGAAGTCAGTCTCTCTAACATACTCTTTTAAATCTTCAGGCAAAGATTCATAATCACAAGTGTAATTTTTATTGTATACAATATCAAATACATCTAGTCTATCAATGAAGGCCTCTGATTCAGTCTCGCAATACTTCTTAACCTTACGGAAATCAATGCGTCCTTTTGCATCTACCAAGTCAGGGAATACATCTGAATTATCCATGCTACACATTAGCAATTGATTGTTGTACTCAACATCTTTCTTACTCATCTCAGTAGATTTGCTAAAGGGAGTTGACTGACTACTAATCCCAGCCTTCCCACTCTGATAGTTAGACTCCATATAGTTGTAACTTGTATTATAATGAGGGTTGACGAATACCTTAGCAGGCTTAATATCAATCGTTTCAAGCAGCTCGCCGCTGATTGCATCAAATCTAAACATTGAATCCATATTTAATAGAGTAGGTTCTGTTAACAAATTAAGAGACATATCCTTAGCAATAGAGATAAGATCATCTTTGTCAGTAACAAAGACACTACCCAGTCCCTCAACTTGAGAATGGAATAACGAACTCGTTCCCCGCACAACATCAAGAATCCTCTTATTATTAGAATCTCTACTAATAATACCAAAAGCCCATGAGCCATTAAGCATATCAAGCCATCCCTTAGCTTTATTAGTTTCAAGGGGTACTCCACTGTTAAGATATGTTTGTAATGCAGCCTCACTATCGCAAGTGCTAATCTTATTTACATTTAACTTATCGGCGTTACGAATTGTTCCGTTATGAACTAGAGAAGTATCTTCAAAGATAAATGGATGAGTATTAGCAAACTCTTTACCACAAGTAGCAAACCTAGTGTGCATTGTAACAGAAGTCATATCACCCATGTCAATATCACCACGTTGATCGTAGTTAGTATGCAATGCACCATAGGGTAATCTATTCTTGTAAGCAATTAACTCATTAGCAATTGCAGGAACCATTACAGAATTGTATTCCATAAATGATTCATTGTTATGCCAACGCTCAGAGAACAAACTTCCGTCAGACTTTACCGCAGTATAACCTATACCATCTCGATTTGATCGAGACATAGGGATACTAATCCTAGACATAAATTCTTTTGCCACTAAAGGTTCAGTGATACCAGTCATTAGTAATAGTTTACACATTAGTTAGTCCTTTGATTCAAAATTTTAAGAGCTGCACAATATCTTTCGCCCCATCCAACAACCTCAATGAACCTATAATTTTTAGATTTAGTTGTCCCGTTACAATACAAATCATTGTAACTAAACTCTGGTTCCTCAACTGATTTTATATAAATTGTAGTCCCATCCACGTCAACCTCCTCAGTACGGAATTTAATCATTGTATTGTGTAACTGCATTATTTCTATATTGTCTCCAATCTTAAAATAAAAGTATGGCACTAACATACGTGAGCAATTGTTACAGATTGGAATTTTTCAATACGAGAGTCTACATAACTCAGAGAATCAGCAGGAATTAAAATATTGGTGGCCGCGACTAATTCCCTTGCCGTTCTAAATTTGTTTACAGGAATCTCAACATTACATGATGCAATCGAATCAAGAAACATAGTCCAGTTTACAATACCCTTAACATCTACAGTCCCCTCATGAATACGAACCTCAATTGTTGTATGTTTCTCGTATGAGTTAGGATTCACAACTAAATATCTATTATTCTCATTACCAAACTCGTCAGACTTGTTAGGCTTACAATGAGTATTCTTTAATCGTCCGATAGGCTGGGCACCTCGTAAAATATCCTGAACTCTTACTAGATTTCTAAAGCAAGAAATGTAATCTCGATTTCTCATATCAAGATGGACGTGTGTTCCACAAGATCGGTTAGTATATCCGTCAATCAATGGGTGATTTAATACAGTCTCAAGTCTACTCATTACACTTTCTAACTCAGTAGTTTTTGCAATGATCTGTAACTCAGCAGTACCATACCCACTATTATGACAAGCACGCAAAGAACCATCACTCTCTACTCGAATGTTTTTATGTAGACGTTTCTCAATTAATAGACGACGCAAATCCTTATCGTTACCAGAATAAATAAACTCAACCTCTACGCCTACATAGTTAGCATTAGGGTCAGTAGGTTTCTTGTACTCATTTAATGACTCAGTAAGGCTTGCCTCAAAAGCCTCAAGTAATTCCCCAGAATTAACGAATGTCCCGCCGCAGTATTTAACATTAGTTCCAAACGCATTATAGTCTGAAGCATTAACTCTATTTTTCAATCGTAAGATTCTAAGCTTACCAACCAACAATCTTTTAAATGATGCAATTGATTCATCCGATTCATCAGGCACTTCGGAAGGATCTAATTTAATAGTGATGCGTTGCTTAGGAAGATACACACTTGCCTCTCCAACTAGAGGGATAGTTCCCTTAAGTTCACCTCTAAGGATTCTAATTTGTTTCCAGTTAGCAACCATCTCAGGTTGAATACGTGACAAGCCTTGAGCCTTAAGCTTTCTTCTATCCTCAAACAAGTCGGCAATCATTTGAGTTTTATTTTTAACTGTGCTACTTAAAACATAATTGAGTGTTGTCTTTGTATTAGCATGAACCAAATCATCTAGTAGAATAAATGCTTGCCCCTCACTGGTGACACTCTTAACACCCTTCAAATCTTTCATTAGTTCTTCAGCATTAGTAAGACTTACCCATGCACACATACCTCGGTGAGAGTCAGATGATATACTGATTACTTTCCAGATAGCATTTTTAAATATACCAATGTAACCTAATGACCCATACATTTGTTGAGGGTCACACGTCTCACCAAAAATCTCAGGATTAATTTTAACTAGAGAGCCTACGCCAATTGTTTTCATGTTTACTCCTATGCTATATTCCAATTAATATTATCATTTTCCTCATCAAAATTAACGTCCATACTTATCAGGGTATATTTTAAATTCCTTCTAACCATATACCCACGATTATCATCTGCTAAGTAATCATCGAAGCTATCGAAATAGGATACGCAAGGCTTATCAATGTAGATAGAATCACCATCGTCATCATCTCCATCATAAAATTCATTCTCCGCATCTTCGTCATCTAATATGAACCATTTACCTATCATTGACCTACCAGATCTATCGTCCGAATCTTCTGTATGATTATGAAATTGTATTAATGTAATTGTTCTCACGCATTTACTCCTCTTTTTTCTGAGCAATTTTATCCATGTTCTCAATAAGAAACTGAGAAAAATCAGGGGAGTTAATTGTCGTCTGCAATTTCTGGAGCTGCGATAGGTATAAGCACACAGGGAATTTACCCAGTCCGTAAACATTTACAGTCCCCTTCTCTCCAATCTTAACAGTGATTTTATTAGAGAATGTTTTGCTAACTACTTGAGATTGCAATGCTTGTAGTTGAGCCTTAGCTAATTTGATTTGTTCTTGAATTGTCATGAGATACTCCTATTGTTTTTGTTTAAGGACTTGTAATTGTTTCTTAAGACTTTCTAATTGTTTCATTTGTTGCGGTGTTAATTTGTTTACAGGATTATTAGAGTAATAAATACCCGCTAGGTTAGCCTCACGCCCTACCTTATTAGAGTTCTTTCCTAGTAGCTTAGAGCTTTCAGTAGTTAGTCTAGGCACAGGCTTAGGGAAAATTTTCTTACGACTCTTCGCCATTTTCTACCTCTCTTAATTGTGTTAATAGTTCAAGACATTCCATGTCTAACTTAATATATTTTTCTTTGTGCATATCGTGAGCGAAGCGATCCGTCCTAGAGTAAATATCAATTTTAATATCTAACTCCCTGAGTTTCTTGGCGATCTCATCAATGCGATCCTTAATAAATTGAGCAGACATATAACTCCTTAAGCTGGGTAACTTTCCATAAATAATTCATTCAACTCATTGACATCATAGTTCTTTAATAGTTCACACTCAAGTCTATACAATTCTTTCTCAGCCTCTTCAGCCTTGATAAAATTATTAACCTTGAGAAACTTTTCAATCTTAATATCAATACGATCAATTTTCTTAAGGATAAAATGTTTTCTTACTTGCGAAGCGTTGCGATAAAATTTTGCCTGATTCATGTAATCCCTTTTTGTAGTTTGGTGTAAAGAAAACCGATAACACCAAGGTAAATGTTAGAAATATAAATAAAGATACTGTTACCAATATTCTCATAATTCCCTTTCGTTCTTTTGAACTCATCAGTTAAGGCTAATACCTTAAGAGGGAAGTCTACAGTCGGGCTTATATCCCAACTATAGACTCGTTCCTTTTCCTTCCCCTTCACTCCCGTGTCAGAGTCAGATCTTTAAATAGAAATCCCTTTATGTAACGTGCTGTTCTTATTAGGATTTTATTTAGCCCACGACTCTACAGATATTGCTATTTGTTTTGTCGGGTGAAAATGGTAGCCTCGTAGCCTCGTAGTTCAATACGATACTCTTCACACCATTCACGCCCCCTATATTGGGGACGATTTCCGTTTGATTATAGGACGTTTCACTCAACTTTTTTCATTCGGGCTTGTGACCGACATAGGCAGTTTTAAAACGTGGGAGGGATTTCACCCCCCCCCCTATCCTTAGACTTTTTTTACTAGGATAATCTTAGTGGTTTTTTCTTGCATAATCTTAAGCTTTCTTGCTCTTAAGAAATCAAGCTCTAGTTGATTGCCCGATTTCATAAAATGTCCATTGTTTACAAGCCTTGTTTCTTTAGTAAGAACAGCGTGTTGGGATTCGATATACCCAGAAGATTGCATTTTTTGAGCCTTAACTTTTCGCTCAATTTCTTGCTTTCTTAATTTAGCAATCAACAATTCTTGTTTCTTTTCCTTACTTAAAATCATGTTATCCCCTTTAAAAAGTTTTATAAACACTCACAAAATCTTACATTCAACAATCATGCCAAGTCCTAAACTAGAAAATCTCATCAAACATAACCGCAAAAACATACGATGCAACAATGAAGCCAAGTAGATAAAACATAAAACCTCACAATGTTTAGAGCGTCATGCTCAAATTTGATGTTGCAATCGCTATGCCAACACTTTGTCTAGTCGGCTTGCCGTTTGACCGACTCGCCTTGCTCAAGTTTGACATTGCAATCGCTGTGCCAAGCTTGACCGACTCGCCGTTTGACCGACTCGCCGTATTGAGATTGAATGAAGCAAGAGCCGTGCCAAGTCTAACTCATTGAAATCACTTGAAACCCCCTCATGGCAAAGTGACACCACTAGAGCCAAACTGGCCCCGATCCAGTGTCAACCCGCACCACTTCCAAGGCTATCAACTACTTAGGCAGACAAGGGCCACTACGGCACCACTTAGAGCCAAAACGGCACCACTCAGCGTCACAATGCACCACTAGAGCCATAACGCACCGCTTGGAGTCACAATGACCCCGACCAGGGTCACAATGCACCCATCGAATCCACTATACATAGATACTAGGCAAGGCATAGCATAGGGTAAGGGTATGGCATAGGGCTTGCATCATACCTTTTGACTGGTAAGGTAGAACAATACAAAGGAGGGAAGTATCAATGAGTTTAGAACAATGGTTGGCATGATGATTGCAAGGTAAGGTTTAGGAGATTGTAGAAAAAGAGTGTTTACTTGATATGATTGATATAAACAATATCGGTCTACCCCTATTCTACCCCCCTAGTATTTTAATTCCATGCCATAGTTTAGCCAGTTTTCTACTAGGCTATGCCTATAGTATTCCATGCCGCTTTACTGTATTGAGTATATCTTATAGTAAGTTGCTGGAATTGCTGATATAGTACCCCCCCTTGGGACGTTTTACATTTGACATGGACAAGTATACTACACATGCAAATTCCAGTATTTACAAATATAGAAACATACTTCTCGCGTGCAGTAACTAGTATATATGTATATTATATTATATATATAGCATACCCTTCCTAATAAGGTTTCCCTTTCAAACTCCGTAATTGGCTTTAAAAGTGTTTTAAACAGGGGGTAGCCATCATCTATAAGACCCCTACCCAAAAATGGTAAATAATAGGGTTTATATTTGAATCAGAATGGGTGTAGTTTGGTATTTGAGTGGTGTGTGGTGGGTGGAATTTGGTCGCGGATTGGGTAATGTGAAAATGTTACATATATAAGGACAAAGATAGTTGTTGACAAGGTTATCGTGATTATAGTAGTTTAGTGGTTGGGCGAGTATAGAAACATGGTCTTTTTGGATAGTGTAAGTACTTAACAACTTTGATGTACAAACATGAGAAAAACATGGTAATACAATGTGACTGGAGGGACTATGAGTAGTAAAAATAGAAACAGGAAAAAGTTCCAGCTAATTAATACAGTGGACTGGTTAATCGATAGAAGGGACTATCTTGTTGATAAGAACAGCATGCCCATCAATAATGGTACGGAAGAATATGTGCTCAATGAGTGCGGCTGGCGGACAAGGAAGAACCAATTCAAAATTGGTCTTTTAAAGAAGGAATCTCCTCGTGTTAAGTGATTACTTAAAGTTACCACAATCATGTGTATATTTGATCACAAATGAGCAGCATAAATTAGCGACTGTCAATTATACCGAGAACATAGCTGGAGCACTGTATCGTTTGTATGATGATCTGGCTGGTAGGTCCCCGGAAACAGCTCTGGTTCTCCAGATACTATCGGTCACTACCGATATAGAAACATTGAAGCTTCATTCAGAGTATTGGAAGGATCAATATAGAAACAATGGATATACCGATCTCATCCCTGCTAGTCGAAAGACTCTCCAGTATAGGGCTAGGATATTGGTTGATCCGGATATGCGGTCGGTTAATGTAGAACTGGTTACAGCTAGAGGTCAAGGAAAAGTGGTCGGGAAGTTCAAAACTCAGACCGAGGCAAGTGACTTTATCATGATGTATTATGGGGGGGACAATGAGTACCGTCTTCCCGTGTACGCGGTCAACTCCTTAACTAAGGAGTTTATTGTAGGTAGTCGGAAGACGAGTATAATTATATGAAGTATTTTTATAATCGGAAACTCTTCGAGTTTCTATTATTTAACAACTTAGTATATAGAAACATAAAAGGGTGCTAGGATGGAGGAGTCGGATCTGAGTAAGTGTTCGGGGTGTGGGCGGATTGAGGTCCGTAAACACACTGGTTCATTTGACGGTAAAAATAAGAAATTTGTCGATGCTCAAGGTAAGCTCTGGAATGGGAGGAAGTGTCCTTCTTGTCATAAGAATAAAGTAAAAACCCAAATCAAAGAAAAGAGATTAAATGCAAAGTCCGGAGATGAACCTAAGAATTGAGATGTTTGGTAACCTTATCGAAGATCTTAATTATTGGCATAACTGCTGTGATAATGAGGAAGGCGATGAAGAACTCCAGTATTGTGA
>Ga0247722_10000205_pt1 | contig 38088 bp, 33 predicted proteins | sample MSEWelMarce3H_FC_FD_189094 | JGI IMG/M metagenome (GOLD analysis project Ga0247722, IMG submission 189094) | Subsurface sediment microbial communities from gas well in West Virginia, United States - MSEEL Well Study Marcellus 3H_FC | ecosystem: Environmental > Terrestrial > Deep subsurface >... | reverse complement strand
TTCATTAATATATAACAAATATAACGGAAGAATTAAAAGTGCTGTTTTATCCTACGAATCACTGAGAGGAAGTCTTAATCCTAAAGTTGAAAAAGATAAAATAATAATTGAAAATTATCTTTTTGAATCTGCTGAAAATCGTAATGAAAAAACAATTCAAAGCCTAAAAGATTATGGACAGCAAGAAATAGGTATTGTGACAAATGATTTAATTGTTATTGATGGAAATAGAAGAGCATCATTATTAAGTAAATTGTATAGAGAAGGAAGTAATGTTGATTATTTTAAAGCAATTATTTTACCTGATAATTTGGATCAAAATGAACTAGAAATTATTAAGCTGGAAACCAATTACCAAATGGGTGTTGATAATAAGGTAGAATATAAACCCATTGAAAAATATCTTAGATGTAAGGAACTAATAACAAAATTCAAAATTTCTATCAATGAAGTTTCAACTTTAATGGGAGAAAAGCCCAGTAGAATTAATCAATGGATGGATATTCTCACTTTAATGGAAGAATATTTAAAATATTTAGATAGCCCAGAGATTTATACAAGACTAGATAAAAAAGAGGGTCATTTTGTTGATTTAAACAATTATTTAAAACAATATCCGAATAATAGAGAATTAAAAGAAGTTTATTTTGATTTTATTAGATTAGGAATACCAGTTCAAAGAGCAAGAATTATTGGAAATCCAAAAGATAATCAAAGTTTGTATTCTAATGAAAATCTATGGAACCCATTTTACATAGAGCATAAATCCATTAAAGAAAATTTGCCAGAAAAAACTTTTAGTACTTTGAAGGAAGAAAATCCTGAAATGTCAAACGAACAAATATTTGGCAATATTGATAATTATTTCATAGAAAAACTTAAAACAAATTTGGTAAACAATTTAGTTCAAGGTGAAATAGCCATTAAAGAATTAAAGATTAAAAATAACATTAAAAGTAAATTACAAGAAATATCTAAATATATTATTAATATTGACATTAAGAATATAGATAATCTGGATAAAATAGATATTAAGAATCTGCTCAACTCAATTTCAACTGAATCTATTTCTAAAGCAAGTCAATTATAAATGATAACACATATAAAAGATCCGAACTCGGATAAATGTATTGTGTTTATTCATGGTTTAGGAGGAGGATTAAATACTTTCAAGAAATTTTCTATTTATCTTAATTCGAAATGGAATTTAAACTATGGTGTTCTAATATATTTATTCGGTTATTATAAGAAAATTTTTTATTATAAGGCACCATTGTGGATACCAAATTGGATAATAAACATGTTTGGTGGTTTAACGTTTCTATTAAAAGCTTTGTGGTCAAAAAGAAATTCACATAATGTTGAACTATTAGAAGATTACATCAAAAATAATTGTAACAATTTTGAAAATATAATTTTGGTAGCTCATAGTATGGGTGGACTAATAGCAAGACAATATTTAGTTAACTGTAAAAAAAACAAAATAGATATTCGAAAAATAAGAATGTTATGTACGTTTGCAACTCCTCATAATGGGTCACATGTTGCAAAAAGTATTTCTTTTTTAAGTTATATTCCAATATTGAAAAAAGGTTATGACTATTTTAGCAATTTATTTAGATATAGATTATCTCCTCAAATTGGCGATTTATCTAACCTGAATAAATTTATTAAGAATCTTAATAATGACTGGAGAGATTTAAATGTGGATAGTGATTTGCAATTTGTAAGAATTGGAGGAACTAAAGATTGGTTAGTAAAAACAAATAGTTCTAACTTACATTCTGATGATTTGGATAACGTTTTTTATTATGATTATGACCATTCAGGGTTAATTTCACCTAACATTAAAGATTCTGCATTTGATCCTATAGATAAATTTATAGAAAAATTAAAATTTATAGAAGACAAAGAAGAATATTTTGAAGAATTAGATTTAGAAATTGATTACGATAATAGAGATGATGATTTTTAATTAAAAATTCCAAAATGAAGTTACCGTATAATCCGAGCGACAAAAACTCTGTTATTGAGTATGCAAAAAAGCTAAAAGGAAAATCTTTACGCCAAGTTTGTGACCAAACAATCTTGGAACATTCTTATTCAGGAAAAGGAAATTTTGGACAAGTTTTAGAGAAATTTTACTTTGGTTATGAACCCAATTCAACAGCAGAAGCCGATTTTGCTCAAATTGGAATGGAGTTAAAATCTTCGCCATTAAAACAATTAAAAAATAATGAATATCGCTCAAAAGAGCGATTGGTTTTAAATATCATCAATTACCTTAATGTTGTAAACCAAAATTTTGAAAATAGTGATTTCATCAAAAAGAATGCAAGCATACTTTTGATTTTCTATTTGCATCAAGCTAGTTACGACATATTGGATTTGGTAATCAAATTAGTTGATGAATGGAGTTTTCCATCAACAGATTTAGAAATTATCAAGAAAGATTGGGAAACAATTACACAAAAAATTGCTGATGGAAAAGCTCACGAACTTTCGGAAGGCGACACTTTTTATCTAGGGGCTTGTACAAAAGGCGCAAATGCCTCATCTTTTAGAAAACAACCATTTTCTGAAATTCCAGCAAAACAAAGAGCATATTCTTTTAAGCAAGGTTATGTTAATCATATCATTGCATCAATTGCAAATGAACCAACGGAAATTTATGGTAAATTAATTTCATCGGTTGCTATTGCTAAAAAACAGACAATTGAAGAAATTGTAATTTCTAAATTCCAACCATTTTATGGTAAAACGGAAGAAGAAATTCTTGAAAAATTGAATTTAAACTTAAACAGAAAAGCAAAAAGTTTTTACGCAAATTTAACTAAATCTATTCTTGGAATTTCTCTTGACAAAGAAATTGAAGAATTTGAGAAAGCCGAAATTACAGTAAAAACCGTTCGGTTAAAAGAAAACAATTTACCAAAAGAGGACATTTCATTTCCAACATTCAAATATGAAAAACTTGTAACCGAAGATTGGGAAAACTCCGATTTTAAAGATATTTTAGAACATAAATTTCTGTTTGTATTCTTCCAATTTGAAGATACAAAATTGGTTTTAAGAAAAGTAAAATTTTGGAATATGCCTTATTCCGATTTACTTGAAGTTGAAAAAGTTTGGACAAAAACTAAAGAAATTGTTGGGAATGGAGAAATCGTGAAAGAAATAAAAACTGATAAAAAAGGTAAGAAAGTTCGCTTAACTAATTTTCCTAGCAAGAAATTTAATTCTATTTCTCATGTTCGTCCTCACGCAACAAATGCTTCTGACACTTATCCATTACCCAAAAAAGACAAATTGACGGAACAAACTGAATATACAAAACATTGCTTTTGGCTTAATAATAGCTATGTGAAAGACGAAATATATTTGAAAGAATTAACGGAATAAAAAAGAGCGATTGTACTACAGCAGTTTGGCAAAATGGCGGGTTCTGTGCTAAATTGAACATTCGATTTTCAAATAAGCATAAGTATTAAAATGAAAGTAAGTACTTCAAATTCTACCACTTCTGCAATCTACAAACCGTTAAACTGTGAAAAAACACCACAATCTTTCATCAAAAATAAGTAAAATAGTAGGATAGTCAAAAAAAGCCCAAAAGTTTGGAAAATACCCATAGTTGGAGGCTTACCCCCGATAGTAGCGAAAATCCTTTTTGTTTTTTTTTCAAAAACAAAAAGATTGAAGCGGATAGCGGGAATATGGTTTGGAAAATACCCGAGCTTTTGGGTGCTAAAATAAAAACTTTGTTGTATTGGGAAATAGATTTTGAATTATATGTTCAAATCAATTGTGTTTGGGTCTTTGCCGTCGGGGTATTCTCGTTTTGGGGTATTGGTAACAACCAGCAATTGTTTTAATGGGGTTTTTAAAGTAGTGTACATGGTATCTGTGTCGATTCCCATCAAATATAAATATTCTGTCAACTTATTTAACTTTTCAAAATAACATTTTAGTGTCATATTTTTATATTTTAGTGTTTCTACTTAAAGTGTAACGCAAAAAAAAGTGGTTTATTTTCTGTCAAAAACAAAAAATAAGTACAAACTCAATAGGGTAATAACTGCTTCAAAAACTACTAAAGCATTGATAATACCGAAATAATCGGCTAAATATCCCAGAAAAACAGCTGGAATCCCAAATCCGATGTAGCCAAAAAGCATGTAGCCAGACACGGCTCTTGCCTTATGTTTGGCTCCTAAATGTGCAATAAGTTCTAATCCGCCAACATAGCTAAAACCATAAGCACCCGATCCAATGATTGCGGTGCCTACTAAAACTAGGGGTAAAATGCCTACATAACTTCCTAAAATCACGATAAAAAAACCGATGGGGATGATGGCAAAACCGTAATTTAAACTTTGCTTTGGGTTGACTTTTTTTCGGATGATGGGTTGTAAAAATGCTCCTGTCCAGTTGATTAACACCAAACAAAAACCAGCAAAGGCAGCAAAACCAAACTTTGCCAGCTGTGTTGGAATAATAGCGATAACAACGCCTGTTGCAGCCCAGCAAATAGCAATGGACAAATTGATAGGAAATGAGTTTTTGGGAAAATAGGGTAATCGGACAATGTTTCCGCCAACAGGAGGCAAACTTGGTAGTTGAAATGCATAAATAAGTCCAATTATTGTTATTGCAATAGCAACAAAATAGGTTATTGGTTGGTAATCAAATTGAATGAGTAAGGCAATACTGGTAATGAAAGCTCCCCCACTGAAACCAAATGCTGTTGAAAAAGAAGCTGCATTTGCGGCTTTTGAAGTAGCTTGTGTATCGTTGGCTAAGAGTTCGGCAAGGTAAGCCGTTCCTGTACCCATACTGAGTCCAAGGGCTGCCCCTTGAAAAAGTCGAGCTATAATTAACGCATATACATTTGGGTAAAGGGTTATTATTACATCTGAAATTAAGGCAAAAAGTAAGCTAAGAATTAGAATTGGTTTTCGTCCTATTCTATCTGAAATGCCTCCAAGAAAAATATAACACGGTAGCATTCCGAAAATGTATGTTGCTAGCACCAACGAAGTTTGACCATTTCCAAGTCCTGCAACTTGCGCATAGGGACGAAATAATGGCATGGAAATATTGACTGCCAATGTAATTAAAAACAATACAAAAGGCACAATTTGAGTTGGTTTTAATTTCATTTGGAAAGACAGCTAATTAGGTTAACACTTTAAATTTACTCCTGAAAACTAGAAAACAAATCGTGTAAGCTAGCAACGTCAATTCCACACATGTGTTGTTGTTGCTCTACTGTTGCTTGTTCTATAAACGCATCGGGAACACCTAAATTTTTAATGGGAATTGCATAGTTGTTTTGAACAGAAAATTCAGCAATTGCTGCGCCAAAACCTCCTATTTTAACACCCTCTTCAATAGTAATAATCGATTCATGTGTTTCAAAAATAGTATGTAAACATTTTTCGTCTAAAGGTTTTACAAAACCAAAATCAAAATGAGAAAATAAAGGTGCATTATGCGTTTTTTCGAGTGCAAGAGTAACATTATTCCCAACAAAACCTGTAGATAAAATAGCGATTTTATAACCTTTTTTTAAGTGCGATGCTTTTCCGATTTCAATTTTTTCAAAAGGTTGTTTCCAGTTGATGTTGTTCCCTCTACCTCGTGGATATCGAATAGCAATCGGATGATTAAGCCCAAGAGATGCTGTATATAAAATATTTCTGAGTGCAATTTCATCTTTTGGAGCATAAATAATCAAGTTCGGAATGCAGCGTAAATAAGCTAAATCAAACACCCCATGATGGGTTGCGCCGTCTTCACCAACCAAACCTGCTCTATCAATACAAAAAATAACGGGTAAGTTTTGCAAGGCTACATCATGAATAACTTGATCATAGGCACGTTGCAAAAACGTAGAATAAATGGCACAAAAAACCACCATTCCTTGCGTTGCCATTCCTGCAGCTAGTGTAACGGCATGTTGCTCTGCAATACCCACATCAAAAGCCCTATCTGGAAAAGCGTCCATCATAAATTTTAATGAACTTCCAGAGGGCATCGCCGGTGTTATTCCAATAATTTTAGGGTTTGAAGTTGCTAATTCTAAAAGAGTTAGTCCAAAAACATCTTGAAATTTTGGCGGTAAATTAGCTTCTGTTTTTAAATAAATTTCGCCCGTTTGTGCATCAAACTTTCCTGGCGCATGGTAGGTAACTTGATCGTTTTCTGCTTGTAATAAACCTTTTCCTTTGGTGGTAATTATATGAAGAAATTTAGGTCCTTTTATTTGTTGTAAACGTTTAAATTCGTTGATTAACGCTGGCAAATCGTGTCCGTCAATAGGACCAGAATAGTCAAAATTGAGCGACTTAATCATGTTGTTTTGCTTGTGGTTTTTCCCTTCTTTAACCGAGGTTAAATAGTTTTTCAAAGCGCCCACACTTGGGTCAATACCGATGGCATTATCATTGAGGATTACCAATAAATTAGCATCCGAAACACCGGCATGATTCAATCCTTCAAACGCCATACCGCTTGCAATTGAGGCATCGCCAATAACTGCAATATGCTGTTTGTCAATCCCTTGAAGCTTTGAGGCAATTGCCATTCCCAATGCAGCAGAAATAGAGGTTGACGAATGACCGACTCCAAACGTATCAAAAATGCTTTCAGATCGTTTTGGAAAACCTGAAATGCCGTTTAATTGTCTATTGGTAGCAAAATCATCTCTTCTGCCCGTTAGTATTTTGTGCCCATACGCCTGATGGCCAACATCCCAAACCAATAAATCATTGGGGGTATTAAACACATAATGCAAGGCGATGGTTAACTCAACTACACCCAAACTAGCGCCCAGGTGACCTTCTTTTGTGGCAACAATATCAATAATGAATTTTCGCAATTCGGCAGCAAGTGCGGGCAATTGCGAAGGTTCCAATTTTCGTAAATCGGAAGGAGAATTGATATATTGAAGTAGGTTGCTTTTCATGTGAATTAAAAAGCAAAGTTACGGTTTTGTTTTTACTATTTGCTATTTATCAGTAGTTTCTGTTTTGTATTTAGGAGGCAAAGACATCCCTAAGGTTTGCATCTTTTTTAGGGTGTCTTGAGGGACATAAATTGTGTCGCCCATTAATTTATCATCACAATTTGCAGTATCCTGAACTACATTAATCTCCCCTAATTGAGCGTCATCATATGATTTACAACTAAATAATGAAGTTCCCATAACCACAAAAAGTGCAAGTAAAAATGCGTGATGAAATGCTCTTTTTTGAAATAAAACGCTTTCTTTTATTTCGATATTAAATTGCTTTAATTGATTGTTATTAAATTTTCCACAAATCTTTTTACCTATGTTTTCAGTAAAATAAGATTCAATTTCGTCACTATTTTTAGAAGTGAAATCAATTACTTCTTTTGAACATACACTACAAAAACGACCCATTTCATCAGGGGTCATTTTATTCCAATCCTCATGACAAGGTTTTGGAATGGTTATTTGAAACTTTGCATCCATAAAAACAATTTTTACCTGTTTATACAACGAAAATTATACCAATATCGTATTTTTGCCTTATGGAAAACCTATTCACCGACGAGTATTTTATGAAAAAAGCCCTTCAAGAAGCCGAAATAGCTTTTGAAAAAGGCGAAATTCCCGTTGGAGCCATTGTTGTAATCGAAAATAAAATAATTGCTAAAAGCCACAATCTAACCGAACTTTTGCACGATGTAACGGCGCATGCCGAAATGCAATCCATCACGGCAGCAGCCAATTTTTTGGGTGGCAAGTACCTCAAAAACTGCACTTTATATGTAACGTTAGAGCCCTGCCAAATGTGTGCAGGCGCGCTGTATTGGAGTCAAATTTCAAAAATTGTGTATGGCGCCACCGACGACCAAAGAGGCTATACCAAACTAGGCACGCAACTCCATCCAAAAACCGAAGTAGTAAAGGGTGTGTTAGCCGAAGAATGTGCCCAACTCATGAAGGATTTTTTTGCATCCAAAAGAAAGTAAACGATATAAAACTCAAAAATATTTTTCGGTTTAAAAAAAACACAATATTCACGTCCCAACAGCTCCCCCTTCGGGGGTTGGGGGGCTCTGCGGGAGGATATCGGCTCTGTCGGGGCTAAGCTTCACGTTTTGTTTTTCAGAAGACATTTTGTTTATAAGCGAATGAGCGAATTTGAAAATGTGCCAATTTGAAAATTTGTATTGAAATTTGAAATTGACATTGCCATTGACAAAGTTGTCATTCCGTAGGAATCTCATAGCAGTTAATTGAATCAAATAAAATCTGTGAAATCTGTGAAACCTGTGGCAAAAAAAACAGGTTTAAAATTTTATTTGATTTTTATCGGACAATAATGAAAAAAGTTTAATTTTCGCCAAACTGTGCGCCCAGTTTATACACAAAGTTTGTCATTCCGTAGGAATCTAAAAAATAGCAGCAGTACCAATCACCAAAAAATCCGTGGCAATCAGCCAAATCCGTGACATCCGTGGCAGTTTTATTTTTTGGAGTTTACACAAAATTATGTCCGCTCTCCGCTAATGTAATTCTTACTTACGCTTTTATATTTCTTGCGCCCGCTTTTATATTTCTTGCGCCCGCAGTTATATTTCTTGCTTCCGCGTTTATAGTTCTTGCACCCGCTTTTATAGTTCTTGCTTCCGCATTTATATTTATTGCTTCCGCGTTTATATTTCTTGCGCCCGCTTTTATAGTTCTTGCTTCCGCAAATGTAGTTCTTGCGTATGCAAATGTAGTTCTTGCTTACGCAGTTGTAGTTCTTGCGTATGCAAATGTAGTTCTTGCTCCTGCGCTTGTTGTTGTAGCTCCTGCGCTTTTTTTTATAACATCCGCAATCTTCAACAATGCATCGCAAAACAACCCTATCAGCGTTTTAAACCTGAAACTTTAAACCTGAAACCTAAAAAACCCCAATCAAACTATCTACCGCACACCCGCATGAGGGATTGAGGCGGCATCCTTTTTCTTGCCCCTATGCGGCTGTGCTGGTTTGGGGCAAGAAAAAGATACAGCCGAAAGCCCGACCTTGTTGCTTTGATACTTGGTCTTTTGGTTAGTGAATTGTCTGCAACAAGGGCATGCCCAAATGATAAAAAACAATGTTAAGTTGGAAGTTGTGCGCAAAAAAAAACCGCTTTTACAAGCGGTTTTGGTGTTATTCTATGTCTTTCATTTTGAAAGTTTCCATGAATTTTGTGGTGTAGTTTCCTGCCACATAATCGGGTTCGTCCATCAATTGTCTGTGGAACGGTATGGTGGTTTTGATGCCTTCGATATAAAACTCGTCTAGGGCGCGTTTCATTTTGTTGATGGCTTCTTCTCTTGTTTGTGCCGTTGTGATGAGTTTTGCAATCATCGAATCGTAGTTGGGCGGAATGGTGTAACCTGCGTAAACGTGCGTGTCAAGGCGTACTCCGTGACCTCCTGGCGAGTGCAAAACGGTGATTTTACCTGGCGATGGACGAAAATCGTTGTACGGATCTTCGGCATTGATTCGGCATTCGATAGCGTGCAAGTTTGGGAAGTAATTTTTACCCGAAATTGGGATGCCTGCTGCAACCATTATTTGCTCACGAATAAGGTCATAATCAATTACTTGCTCTGTGATTGGGTGCTCTACTTGGATACGTGTGTTCATCTCCATGAAGTAGAAATTACGGTGTTTGTCAACCAAAAATTCTACGGTTCCGGCGCCTTCATATTTAATGAATTCGGCTGCTTTTACTGCAGCTTCTCCCATTTTATTACGAAGTTCATCGGTCATGAATGGTGATGGTGTTTCTTCGGTAAGTTTTTGGTGACGACGTTGTACTGAACAATCTCTTTCTGAGAGGTGACAGGCTTTTCCATACGAATCTCCAATAACTTGTATTTCGATATGGCGTGGTTCTTCAATTAGTTTTTCAAGGTACATTCCGTCGTTTCCGAAGGCTGCGGCAGCTTCTTGACGAGCGCTTTCCCAAGCTTTTAATAGTTCATCTTCTTTCCACACGGCGCGCATTCCTTTACCTCCACCACCGGCAGTTGCTTTAAGCATTACGGGATAGCCCATTTCTTTGGCTAGGGATTGGGTTTGTTCAAATGATTCTAAAATTCCTTCCGAACCTGGTACACAAGGTACTCCAGCTGCTTTCATGGTTGCTTTAGCCGAAGCTTTGTCGCCCATTCGGTCAATCATTTCTGGCGATGCACCAATAAATTTGATTCCGTGTTCTTGACATATTTTAGAAAACTTTGAATTTTCTGAAAGGAATCCGTAACCTGGATGTATGGCATCTGCATTGGTAATTTCTGCCGCTGCAATGATATTCGACATTTTCAAGTAGGATAAATTACTTGGTGCTGGTCCAATACAAACGGCTTCGTCAGCAAATTTTACGTGTAAACTTTCGGCATCTGCTGTAGAGTAAACGGCTACAGTTTTAATACCCATTTCTTTGCAGGTTCTAATAACACGAAGTGCTATTTCCCCTCTATTGGCAATTAGTATTTTTTTAAACATATTTTTTAATTAGATAATTAGACAATGTGTCAATTAGACAATTTGGAAGGTAGAAAATTTTCTAACTTCTAACCTCTAACTTCTAACTTTATTAAGACGGATCTACTAAAAATAAAGGTTGGTCAAATTCAACTGGCGACATATCGTCCACTAAAATTTTAACGATTTTACCTGAAATTTCAGCTTCAATTTCGTTAAATAATTTCATAGCTTCAATTACGCAAAGTACATCTCCTTTTTGGATAGTGCTTCCTACTTCTGTAAACACGGCTTTGTCTGGAGCAGGTTTTCTGTAGAAAGTACCAATCATTGGTGATTTTATGGTTATGTAATTCGCATTTTCATCTGCTGGTGCTGCAACGGGTGCTGAAGGAGCAGCTGGTGCTGGAGCAGCGATTTGTGGTGCAATTTGAGAAGAAGTTTGTTGTACATAAGTTACTTCTGGAGCTGCGTTTTCTAAAGTAGTTTTGATGGTGATTTTTACATCGCCAGTTTCAAGTTTTACTTCGGCTACTCCTGTATTTGCTACAAACTTAATCAGGGCTTGAATTTCTTTTAAATCCATAATTATTGTTATTTAGTTAATTTGAATAGTATTTAATAGGCCCATTTTAAATAAATAGAGCCCCAAGTAAATCCGCCACCAAAGGCTGCAAAGATGAGATTGTCACCTTTTTTAAATTTACTTTCAAAATCACTTAGCAGCAAAGGTAAGGTTGCTGAAGTTGTATTTCCGTATTTTTGAATATTAATTAATACTTTTTCTTCGTCAACTCCCATTCTGGAGGCAGTTGCATCGATAATTCTTTTGTTTGCTTGGTGTGCAACAAGCCAATTTACATCGTCATGCGAAAGATTGTTTCGTTGCATTATTTTTTCGCTCACATCAGCCATTCCAGAAACGGCGTATTTAAAAACGGTTTTACCATCTTGAAAAACAGCGTGTTGTCCGTTTTCGACGGTTTGTTTAGAAGTTGGCAAAATGGATCCACCAGCGTCAATCTTAAGGTATTCTCTACCAATTCCGTCAGACACTAAAACCTCATCTTGAACGCCTAAACCTTCATAATTAGGTTCAAATAAAGCGGCGCCTGCGCCATCTCCAAAGATGATACAAGTTGCTCTGTCAGTGTAATCAATTATTGACGACATTTTATCAGCACCGATAAGAAGTATTTTTTTGTATTTACCAGATTCAATATAAGCAGCGGCTGTTGACATTCCGAAAAGGAAACTTGAACAAGCTGCTTGTAGGTCAAATGAAAAGGCATTAACTGCACCGATTTGAGTAGCTACATAAACGCCTGTTGCCGCTACGGGTAAATCGGGTGTTGTTGTTGCCATTATGAGTAAATCAATTTCGGCAGGGTTGATATTTTTTCGTTTAATTAGGTCTTGAGCTGCTTTAATGGCAAGGTATGAAGTGCCTTTCCCTGGTTCTTTAAGCAATCGTCTTTCGGATATACCTGTTCGGGTTAAAATCCATTCGTCATTGGTATCTACCATTGTTTCAAGTACTTTGTTTGAAAGTACAAAGTCTGGAACGTATCCTCCAACTGCGGTAATTGCTGCGGTTATTTTACTCATATAACTATTTTAGTTCCTAAATAAAATCTTTCGATTTTTGAGAGGTTGAAATTACAAAAAAAAATTTAATTATAGTGAATTTTGAAAAATAATAAAACAAAAAACTCTCACAAAACAAGTGAGAGTTTGTATTTTAATACTAAAATATATTAAATTTCAACTACTGATTTATCAATAACCACTTGACCTCTGTAGTACATTTTACCTTCGTGCCAGTAAGCTCTGTGGTACAAATGTGCTTCACCTGTGATAGGGCAAGTTGCAATTGTTGCAGCGGTTGCTTTGTAATGTGTTCTTCTCTTATCTCTTCTTGTTTTGGAGATTTTTCTCTTAGGATGTGCCATTTTACTATATTATTTATCCGTTAATAGTTGTTTTAATTTGTCCCATCTTGGGTCAATTTCTTCTTGTTTTGTATTTTCTTGTTTGGCTTCATTAACTGATAATTCAGTTAATTTTTGAAGCGCTTCTGTTTTTAATGTTCCGTCTTTAATTCCTGGATGAACTCTTTTAAAGGGTACGCTTAATACAATCATTTCATAAATGTATTGAGAAATATCCAATTGGTGTTCACCATGAGGCAGTATTAGTAACTCTTCATTGTCATTATTGAACGTTTCTCCAAACTGAACCACCAAATGTAATTTAGCCTTAACGGGTAAGTCAAACATTTCGTTTGTCAAGTCGCACGGGACATGAACGGTTCCTTTTTGTTTGAAAGAAAGCTCCATAATGGTGCTTTTTTTTTCTAATACTACAGCTACTTTTATATCACAATTTTCAAACTCGTGATAATCAAAGTCTTCAAAGAACGTTTTATTTATATTAAAATCAAATTGATGCTTACCTAACTTTAATCCAATAAACGGAATTAAAAATTCGTTTGTTACTTTCATCTGATTTATTTTTTCCAAACAAATAAAATAAGTTTGGGAGTGCAAAGATATAAAATTATTATAATTTCAAAAGCCTTATGCACCTTTTTTTGTTAATAACTCTTTTTCTTTTATTTTTAATGGGTTTTTAACGAGTTCTTGATACTCATTTCTGGCATGATAAACATCAATTGCAAGATAAACTGCTTCTTTAAATGAATTAAAATCGGCTTGCCCTTTGCCTGCAATTTCGTAGGCCGTTCCATGATCGGGCGAGGTTCTTATTTTGTTTAAACCCGCAGTATAGTTGACTCCATTGCCAAACGAAAGTGTTTTAAATGGTATTAAACCTTGGTCGTGATAACTAGCAATTACGGCATCAAATTTTTCATATTGTCCACTTCCAAAAAAACCGTCGGCTGCGTAAGGACCAAAAACTAAAATTCCTTTTTCAAAAAGTTTTTTTACGGTTGGTTTCATTATTTCTTCGTCTTCTTTGCCAATTACCCCATTATCACCTGAATGTGGATTTAATCCTAACAAGGCAATTTTTGGTTTTGTAATACCAAAATCTTGTTTCAATGACTTATTAATTGTTTCTATTTTTTGGGTAATCAATTTTTCGGTTATGTGGGCCGCTACTTCATTAACGGGTACATGGTCAGTTAATAATCCAACACGCAAATTGTCTTGAACCATTAACATCAAAGCATTCCCTTCAAGTTCTTGGTTTAAATAATCGGTATGACCAGGAAATTTGAAATCGTCTGATTGGATGTTGTATTTATTAATTGGAGCGGTTACCAATACATCAATCTGTCCTTCTTTTAATGCTTTTGTGGCTGCTGTAAATGACTTAATGGCGTACTTACCAACATTTTCATCGGTTGAACCAAAATTGATGTCAACAGCTTCACGCCAAACATTTAGCACATTGATTTTACCTTTTACAAGTTGATTTAAAGAATCGATTCCGTGAAGAGCTGTTTCTGAATTTAGGTTTTTCTTTATAAACGAAATGATTTTTACATTGGCAAAAATTACCGGTGTGCAAAGTTCCATCATCCGATTATCTTCAAATGTTTTTAAAATAACTTCGCTTCCAATACCGTTTAAATCCCCGATTGAAATTCCGATGATAATATTTTCTGCTTTTTTCATTGTAAGTCGTTCTTTTAATGCTAATTTTGAACTGCAAATTTAGTAAAATAAAACGACAATGTTTACAGGAATTATAGAAACCCTCGGAATAGTTAATCTAATTGAAAAAGAGCAGGATAATATTCATATTAAGGTGCAATCGTCCATTACAAACGAACTAAAAATTGACCAAAGTGTGGCTCACAATGGCGTTTGTTTGACCGTTGTTGCTATCGAAAATGACTGTTATACTGTAACTGCAATTCAAGAAACGATCAACAAAACCAATCTTGGTTATTGGAAAATTGGGGACGCACTAAACTTGGAACGCGCCATGAAACTGGGCGACCGCCTTGATGGTCATATTGTACAAGGTCATGTGGATCAAATTGGAACGTGTATATCTATTGAAGAAACTCAAGGAAGCTGGCGTTTTACTTTTGAATACGATGCTTCTTTGCATAATATTACTATAGAAAAAGGTTCGGTAACGGTAAACGGAGTAAGTTTGACAGTTGTGGATTCAAAACCAAATCAATTTAGTGTCGCAATTATTCCCTACACCTATGAACACACCAATTTTCATGATTTTAAAATTGGAACTCAAATAAATTTAGAATTTGATGTAATAGGAAAATACGTTAGTAGATTGCATCAATTGGCAAAATAATTTTATATTTTTTTGACGATTTTAGCAGGTACTCCGGCTACTACAACATTGTCTGGAACATTTTTGTTAACCACTGAACCTGCGGCAACAATGGCATTTTTGCCAATAGTAACGCCCGGCAAAATAGTTGCTGATGCGCCTATCCATGCATTTTTTTTAATACGAACCGATTTCAAATCAAGCGATTTTCGGTTGGTTGGATCTAGAGGATGGTTTTCGGTAATGATGCTTACTTTGGGTCCAATTAATACCTCATCGTCAATTGTAATTCCGCCTAAATCCAAAAACGAACAGTCGTGATTGATAAAAACATTTTTTCCGATGGAGATGTGTTTTCCAAAATTAGTATAAAAAGGCACAAAAATAGTGGTGCTATTGTCAATTTGACTGCCAATTATCTGGCTAATTCTTTCTCTTATTTCAGAAACATTAATTGCCGTATTTAACTTTGCGGATAGCGCTATAGTTTGCGCCACTTTTTTCCAAATTTTAGGCATTTCTGGGTCGTTTTTATCAATAATTCCGCCCGCCAACATTTTAGTGAAGATATCCATTTTTATAGTCTTATACCAAACGCAAATATAAACAACATTGTCCTAAAAAATTTATTGTCAGATAAAATTTTACCGCATAAAACCCAATTAAAAGCACAAAAAAAGTTATAAATTAAGTAGCACACAACCACTTTCCAACACCCATTTTGTCCCGATCCCGACGCTTCGGGACGGGAGGATATCGGCTCTATCGGGGCTAGACTTAACAAGTAGTTTTTCAGTTGACTTTTTGCCGAAAGGCTAAAAAAAATCTATTTAGCTGGTATGAAATAGCTCGGCTAAAAATGAAAGTTTAAAATAAAATTAATATTACTCATATTCGTTTTATTAAAAATATAATTACTGCTGCCATAGGTTTCGCCTACATTCAATTTATAAACATACAATAATTGGGCATCAAAACCATCTAAAATGCCTTTAAACTCATGTCGTATATCTATATTTGACTGTAAATAGGAAGGCATACCGTATTTGTTTAATTCAAAGTTTTTTACATCTGGCAAATCAAAATATCCCACTCCAAAATTAACTTTTAATCGTTTTGCAGCGTCTTTATACATAAATTTTGCAACCAATGCATGTACATCGCCAAAACCTTCGTTGCGCTCTCTTGCCATAAAGGTATAAAACGGGTCTCTACCCCACTCTCTTGGCATTAAATAGCGTCCCGAAGCGGTAATTCGATTATAATTTATGGATATTTCTATAGATTTATCTTTATATCCAAAATTTCCCCCAAAGGTTTGCGAAGCACCATTTTTGCTGAAATACGTCTTTGCTTGATTTTCATTTCCACCATCATTAACTGCGTGTTGCAGGATTGCCTGAAACCCAAAAAATAGTTTTGACCCTTTATTTATAGCATAATTAAAATCGGTTTGAACTAACGCAGAATTAAACATGTTTTCTACATACTGATTCCACAAAAGTAATTTAAAGTGTGAATTCATTTCTCTTTGAACGCCTGCTATAAAAACACCGTTGCTTTGCAAGTTTCCTGCATAATCTGATTTGCTACCATCTGGATTTGTACCCATTGGGTAAATCCCCACTGACTGCCCTACCTTAAAATGTTGCAATGTACTTCTAGGAGATATTCCATAAATATAACCCACATTTATGGTTGTTTTTTTAATTTCATTAAAATCTACCCAAATACCATCTACCTCAGTTGGACGCATTCTTCCGTCTTGTAGATTAATAAATGCCGTGTTTATCAATTGTTTTCCGAGGGTAATTACAGATTTTTTGTAATTATATTTTAGATAAAATTCCTCCAATCTACTCATGTTTTTTGTGGTAGAAATGTTTTGAATATCAAACAATGCAACTTCATATCTATTAGACAGATTTGTAATTGGGTCTTTTATAGTAAAATCTGACGACCCCATGTTGTAAATATAATAGCCACTCACACCAAATTGAAAGTTTTTAAACTTTGCTGTTTCAAACTTTAGTCCACCTCCAAGTCCATTAGCATAATAATCGGTAAGACTACCCTCATTAATTGTTTTCATAAAGAAATTTCTAAAATGACCTTTAAAATGACCCTTTTTAAAAGCTCCTAAAAAAGTTGTGGTATCTACCAGTTTGTTACTTTTTTCTTTCCACACTTTTGGACCCTCGTTTATTTCTTGATGTTGAGCAGTTGCAAAACTACTTACTACTAATACTAAAATAAAAAGATACTGTTTTGTATTCATGACATGCTTTTTATAAAAGGCAAAAATAAACCCAACTGGGATAAAAGTGTGTAACATTTATCACAGTCGGGTATATAAAAACCTCAACGGTTTAAGTACAAATTATACCAAACATATTTATATTTTTTAACGGAGTTCCGAGATGTACTTCGCTGTTCTGTTTTATAGCTTTCCTATTAAAATAAAAGTGTAATTGGTTATAAAAATTAATGAGGCAATTTATTTCTTAAATATCCATAAACCCAAGTACCAAGTATTGCAAAAAGCAGTGTTACAATCATCACTGTAGCTCCTGTCCCAATTTGCGCAAATATTGGTCCAGGGCAGGCGCCTGTTATTGCCCATCCCAATCCAAAAATTAATCCACCAATTATTTGTCCTTTGTTAAATGTTTTGTCGTGAAACTCAATATTTTCGCCATAAATGGTTTTGATGTTGAATTTTTTTATCAAAAAAACAGATATCGCTCCTACTATTACAGCACTACCAATTACTCCATACATGTGAAAAGATTGGAAACGGAACATTTCTTGTATGCGATACCAGCTTATTATTTCAGCTTTTATAAATGTAATTCCAAACAAAACACCTACTACTAAATACTTTATATTGTGATACCATTTGTGTTGAAGTTGACTTTCGTTTACACACATTGTATCTAATGAACGTGTTTCAAAATCTGTATTATTATTTGTTGTCATTTTGTATTTTTTTTAAAGTGATAAAATATAAGGTAAAATAATATTTGCCATTATTAACCCTCCAATAAAGAAACATATTGTGGCAATTAATGAGGGTACTTGCAAGTTTGACAATCCAGATATTGCATGTCCGCTGGTGCATCCTCCTGCATATCTAGATCCAAAACCTATCATAAAACCTCCTACAACCATCATTAAAAAACCTTTTAAAGTAAGTAAACTCTCCCAAGAAAAAATCTGTTCTGGTAACATTCCGTTTATTGATGTAATACCATAAGTTGCTAGTTCTTTGCTCAAGTCTTCGTTTATTTGAATTGGATTTGGATTTGTTAATAAACTAAATGCAATTACACCTCCTAATAAAATTCCTAATACAAAAAATTGATTCCATATTTCTTTTTTCCAATCATATTTAAAAAAAGGAATATTGGCTGGAATACAAGCTGCACATGCATGACGTAAATTAGCACTAATACCAAAGTGTTTATTTCCCAAAATTAATAGTGCAGGTACTGTAAGTCCTACAAGTGGGCCTGCAATATACCAAGGCCAAGGTTGTTTAATTAATTCTATAATTTCCATACTATTATTTTATTATTTTTTACAAAATTGATTTTTAAAATTGATTCCTTTTGTAACTTTTGTTACACTTCACTTTTTAATGAAAATGAAAAAAAACAATTCAAAAAGTTGCCTTTTTGAATTGCTTATTATTAATTAACATAAAGAGATTCTTTACAATAAAGTTGCGCTTATTGGTTCAAAATTTCATTCACATCTTCCCAAGTACCTGCATTGGTTACATTTTCAAAACCATTTTGCTCCAGTAGTAACTTTGCTTGACCGCTTCTATTACCGCTTCTACAAAAAACTACTATATTCTCTTTACCCTCAAATTGTGATAAAGAATTTTCTACCTGATCTAAGGGAATATTTGTAGATCCTGTTACATTTCCTTCTGCAAACTCGGCTGGGGTTCTCACATCTACTAAAAATGCATCAGATGTAATTATTGTTGCGAGGCTATTTTCTTTTCCAAAAATATTATTTAAAAAACTCATTGTGTTCTTTTTTTTAAAATTATTTAATTAATTAAGCTTTCAAAACTTTACTTTGACAAACAAAATCTGTTTTTGGTACATTTGTTTTTGAAATAGCTCCAAATCCTCCTTCAATTTCTGTAAAATTTCTGTATCCTCTTGCTTGTAAAATAGAAGCAGCCATCATAGAGCGGTACCCACCTGCACAATGCATGTAAAAATGCTCTTCTGGATTAATGTCTTTTACCCATTCGTTAATGTATGCCAAAGGTTTGCTATAAGCTTCGTCAACGTGCTCTGCCTCATATTCACTCTCTCTTCTCACATCTACTACTTTGCTTTCGCCAACTTTTACTTCACTTGCAAAATGATCTGCTGTAATTCTATTTACTTTATCTACTTCAAATCCTGCATTTTTCCATGATTCAAATCCGCCTTCTAAATGACCTATTAGATTATCAAACCCAACTCTACTCAATCTAGTGACAGTTTCTTCTTCCATTCCTACTTCCGTTACCAATACAATTGGCTGGTTTACATTGGCAATTAAAGCACCAACCCACGGAGCAAAATCTCCTGTTATACCAATATTTATTGATTGCGGAATAAAGCCTAATGCAAATACTCCATTATCTCGTGTGTCTAACACAAGTGCTCCTGTTTCTTCAACAATTACTTCAAATTCTGATGCTTTTATGGCTTTCATCCCGTTATTAAAAACGGTATCAAAACTTTCAATTCCTTTTTTATTCATGGCTACATTCATTCCAAAATAGGCAGGAGGAGGGAGTAATCCGTCGGTTACTTCTTTTATAAATTCTGCCTCAGTCATATCTGCACGCAAGGCATAATTAGTAGCTTTTTGCTCACCAATTGTAGATACTGTTTCTTTACTCATGTTTTTTCCACAAGCAGACCCAGCTCCGTGTGCAGGATATACAATTACATTATCATTCAAGGTCATTACTTTGTTTCTTAAAGAATGAAACAAAGTAGCAGCCAACTCATCTTGAGTCATATTTGCCGCTTTCTGTGCAAGGTCTGGTCGCCCTACATCACCAATAAACAAGGTGTCGCCAGAAAAAAGAGAATGATCATTGCCCTCTGCATCAATCAATAAATAGCTTGTGCTTTCCATTGTGTGTCCAGGAGTGTGTAGTACTTTTATTTTTATATCGCCAACTGTAAATTCTTGGTTGTCTGTAGCCGAGATAAACTCAAACTCGGGAGCCGCATTTGGACCATAAACAATAGCTGCACCAGTATTTTTACTTAAATCTAAATGACCCGACACAAAATCAGCATGAAAATGAGTTTCAAAAATATATTTTAATTTAACGCCATCTTTTTCTAATCTTTCAATATAAGGGTGAATTTCTCTTAGCGGATCTATTATTGCTGCTTCACCATTTGATGTAATATAGTAAGCTCCTTGAGCCAAACATCCAGTATAAATTTGTTCTATTTTCATATTAATTTGTTTTTTAAATTATTATGGTACAAAAATAGACAACCTAATTTTTACAATTTGTAACTATAGTCACATAACCTTGAAAAAATATTTTTCTACTATTTAAAATATCATTAGTTGCCTATTTTAAAACTACAATTGGTATAATAAAGACGTACTAATACGTGCTCCCGAAGGGTTGGAAAAATCAATATCCTTCTGTTCCAAAGGGCGAAGAAGATAAAGGTGCCAAAGCGTTGGGACTGAACAAAATGGGTCTTGAAACGGGGTTGTGTGTTTCTTATATAAAAAAAACGCATTAGAAATTTACTAATGCGTTTAATTATAGGTTAAAAAATATTAATAACTAGTATCGTCTAGTTTTACTTTTCCGTTAAAGGTTTTGTACAAAAACAAAAAATATCCTGCAAGCAAGGGTGTGCCAATAACAACAATAGTTAGCATAATTCCCAAAGATTTTTGAGACGATGCTGCATTATAAATAGTTACGTTGTACTTAGGGTCTATAGTAGAAATTAACAAAATAGGGTATAATTGTATTGCAACAAGCATTAATAAAAACATCATGGTTAATGAGGAAAAAACCAATGCTAACATGTACCTCTTTTTTGAAACTAAACGAGGCACATTGGCAACAGCCAAGAAGGATAAAAGAGGGACAACAAAATAAATTGGATTTGCTCTAAAATTTGCAGTTACTTTTGGTATAAAAACTAATGTATAGAGTGTCATTACGCCAAAGGTAATGATAAAAAAGATCATTCCTCTGCGCAATAAAAACGTCAATCTAGCATGTAATCGTCCTTCGGTTTTTAATAATAAGTAAATGGCTCCTTGCGTCATAAATAAAGCCAAAGTGGTTAATCCACTCATTATTGCATAAGGATTTAAGAAAGAGAAAAATACCCCGCCTTTGTAACTGAAATTTTCTCCTAAAGGAAAGCCTTGCAAAATATTTCCAAGAACAACGCCTAATAAAAATGCAATCTTAATACTAGATATGCTATACACAAAATCCCAAGTTTTTCTCCACCACAACATTTCTTCGGCACTACGAAACTTTATGGCAGCAGCTCTAAGTATATTGAACATCAAAAACAACATAAAAGGCACATACATTGCCGATAACATTGTGGCATACATTACTGGAAAACCTGCAAATAGTGCACCACCACCAATAACCAACCAAACCTGATTGGCATCCCAAACTGGGGCAATTGCATTTATAGCAATTCGTCGGCTTAAATCTTTTTGAAAAAATAAATGCCAAGCACCAGCTCCAAAATCAAAACCTTCGAGAATAGCATAACCAGAAAATAAAAGTCCGATTACTAAATACCATAATGTTGGATAATCTATCCCTAAAAAATATTCCATAATTATTGATTTTGAAGATTTTTAGAACGATTGAAAATTAACTGGTTCATTAAGTTCATCATAAGGACCGTGTTTTATTTTTTTATTGACCATATAAATAAACAATACTAATAGAAGTGCATAAACTACTGTAAACATAATTAACGAAAACACAATTTGATTTGACGAAACCTCTTGTGAAAAAGCTTCACTAGTCCTTAAATGTCCATAAACCACCCAAGGTTGTCTGCCCATTTCAGCAGCAAACCAACCAACCTGATTGGCAATTTGAGGTAAGATTACTGAAAATGAAAATATCCACAACAACCATTTAGTTTCGAATAATTTTCCTCGCCACCATAAAAAGCTTGCATACAATGTTAATCCAATAAGCATCATTCCTATAGCGATCATAATGTGATAAAATTGAAATACAGCATTAATTTGGCTTGGCCTATCTTCTACCGGAAAACTATTCAAACCAGTAATAGGCGCTTTGAAATCTTGATGTACTAAAAACGATAATCCTCCTGGAATACCAATACCAGTTACTTCTTGTTTTTCTTTGTCAACCCAGCCTAAAAGGTACAAATCGGCAGGAGCCGATTTTTCAAAATGACCTTCCATAGCTGCTAATTTTGCTGGTTGATTTACAGCAACACCATCGGCTGAACTATGTCCAGATACTAATTGAGATAATGAAAAAACGGTCGCTACCACTAAAGCAATTTTAAATGCCTTTTTAGATATTTCAGTATAACGTCCTTTTCGTAAATAGTAGGCATGAACACTTAAAACCAAAAATGCTCCAGCTAAAAAAGAACCTTGCCAAGTATGCACCAATCTATCCATACTAGACGGATTGAAAACCATTGCCCAAAAATCGGTCACTTCTGCACGAGCGTTTAATCCTTCACCTATAATATGATAACCGGCTGGAGTTTGTTGCCATGAGTTGGCAACTACTATCCATACTGCCGAAAACAATGAACCAAGAAAAACGCCAATAGTAGATACCAAATGAACCCATGGTTTTACTCTGTGCCAACCAAAAAGAAGTACACCTAAAAAAGCACTTTCTAAACCAAAGGCAAACAAACCTTCAGCTGCTAATGCACTTCCAAAAATGTCGCCAACGTATCGGGAATAAACTGCCCAATTAGTACCAAATTCAAATTCCATTATAATGCCTGTAGCTACACCTATACCAAAAGTGAGTGCAAATATTTTAATCCAAAAGCGTGTTAAAATTTCATATTCTTTTTTACCTGTTTTTAGGTAAAGACTTTCCATAATAACCATTATTAATCCTATCCCAATACTTAATGGCGGATAGATATAATGAAATGCAATAGTGAAAGCAAACTGAATTCGAGCAAGAATTTCTACGTCCATATATTTTTTATTTTAATTAATATTATTTGATAAGCTTTAGATATTCAGAGATATATGTTGTATAAAAATATCCCTTTCAATTTGAAAGGGATATATCACATAAATTAACTCTAAATATTAAGCAGTTCCTTTTAGTATTTTGTTCCAGTACAACCAAGGTAAAACTTTAGTTTTTAATAGCCACATTGTCCAACGCGGTTTTGCTTGATCGAAAGGAAAAGTCATTTTTGGCTTGTTGGTGTAATCAAATTCAGCCAACATTAATTTACCATATTGAGTAGGAATAGGACATGCACTGTAACCATCATACGAAGCTGTTAGTGCTTTTTTATCCATTACTTCTAATAAATTGGTAACAACAACTGGCGCTTGTTTACGAATAGCTGCGCCTGTTTTACTACAAGGTGCATTTGTGCAATCTCCTAAAGCGAAAACATTTGGAAAACGAGAATGTTGCATGGTGTTTTTATCAATTTCAACATAACCAAGTGCATTTGCTTGGTCACGTAACGGACTATTTTTGATAAAATCAGGAGCAGATTGCGGTGGAACTGAATGGCATAAATCAAAATTCATTGTCACTCGACTTACTGAATCGGCATCGTTCCCTTCTGCAATACTGTAACAACCAGCAGCAGATTTTGAAAGACTTTGTTTTACAAATTCCGTATTTTTAGTTTCAAACTCTATTGTTTTGTTGTTCCCATCAATTGCAATTGTATTGGCACTATAATGTACTTTGATGTTTCCGTTTAGTAAAACTTTTTCTAGTGTAGCTTTATATTCTGGAACACCAAAAATAACAGTAGCTCCTGATACATAATGAATATCACATTTGTCAAGAATTCCTTTTTTTCTCCAATAATCAACAGCCAAATACATAATTTTATGAGGTGCACCACCACATTTTATTGGTGTTGATGGATTTGTAAAAACTGCTGTTCCTCCTTTAAAATTTTTAATCATTTCCCAAGTATATGGAGCTGATTGAAAATCATAATTACTACTTACATTATTTTTTCCAAGTGTTTCTTTTAGTCCTTTTATTTTGTTCCAATCTAGTTGAATACCTGGACAAACGATAAGATAATCATAAGTAATTTCTTTTCCCGATGCACATTTTAACTTGTTTGAAGTGGGTTCAAATTCTGAAACCGCTTCTTTTATCCAGGTTGTCTTTTTTGGCATTACATCTTTTTCATTTCTAACCGTTTTTTTTATGTCAAAAATTCCTGCTCCTACCAATGTCCAGGCAGGTTGGTAGTAATGTTTTTCGGATGGATCGATGATTCCTATGTTTAAATTGCTTTTTTTTCTTAGTAATTGAGAGGCAACAGATAATCCTGCATTTCCACCTCCTACAATAAGTATTTGATAATGATTTGTCATAAATTGATGTTTTTATTTTAAAAATAACTCTTTAGTAATGATGTAAATTCCCATGATAAGTACAAACCATCCAAATGCTGGTTTAAGTTTTGCTCCATCAATTCGTTTAGATAATGATGCTCCTATAAAAATTCCTACAATAGCAAAGGCAGAAATTGTTGCCAAAAATGTCCAATCTATAGCGCTTTCACCACCTTCTCCAAAAAATCCGATTAACGATTTTGCAGCAATAATAACCAAAGAGGTTCCTACCGCTTCTTTCATTGGTAGCCTACTTAATATTACCAACGCAGGTATTATTAAAAATCCGCCTCCAGCACCAACTAAACCTGTTACAACTCCAACAATGGCGCCTTCTATCAAAATCAACGGATAATTAAATTGTTGTTCGCCAGCGTCTTCTGAAGTTTTTTTGTCTTTTTTGATCATTGTATAGGATGCAAAAACCATAATTACTGCAAATAGTAACATTAAAAAAACATCTTTAGTAAGAGTAAAACCAGAAATTGTAAAAATTTCTTTTGGAATTGCAGGTACAATAAAAGCTCTTGTAGAAAATACAGCTATTATAGATGGAATACCAAATACGATAGCAGTTTTTATATTTACAAGTCCTTTTTTAAAGTAAGTTATACTTCCCACAGCACTTGTTAATCCAACAATAAATAATGAGTAAGCTGTTGCTAAAACAGGTTCAATAGCAAACAGATAGACCAAAACAGGCACCGTTAGTATAGAACCACCACCACCAATTAATCCTAATGCTACACCAATCAAAATTGATGCTAAATAACCAATATATTCCATAATTGTAAAAATTTTATTTGCAAATATTGATTATAAAAAATTCACAATTTGTAACTTTTATCACATTTGAGAAAATTATTTTATTATTTCTATATGATTTCGATGCAGTTTTAGTTTGCCTTGTTGTTCTAATTTCTTGAGTAATCGAGAAATAACTTCTCTTGATGTATTCAATTCTGTAGCAATATCTTGATGAGATAATTTCAAATCATTACAACCGCAAGCGTCTAAATGTCGTTTAATATAAAACTCTAATCGTTCATCCATCGCTCTAAAAGCGATACTATTAACTACTTGAAGCACTTCTTCAAACCGGCTTCTATAGGTGTCAATAACAAATTCATACCAAGATCTATGTTGCATCATCCATTTATCCATCAATGACAAAGGCACCATTAATAAATCTACATCTTCCACAACCTTGGCCATTATTTGGCTTTTTTCGTTTTTTATTGCACAAATCATAGATACTGCACAAGCTTGACCTGGCAATAAATAATACATAAAAAACTCACCTCCATCCTCATCTTCTCTGTAGATTTTTATTCTTCCTTTTACTATCATAACCGTATTTGTTATGTATTGCCCCGTTCGCATAATCACATCCCCATTTACAAAAGATTTTGACACGGCATGACCTGCTATTTCTTCTAGTAAAGCACTAGAAAAGCTAGGAAAAAGTGATTTGAGAATGTTATTCATTTTAATTCAAATTTTATTTAAAAAATGATTTTATCAAATAAACCAGCAATTGGCATAGAATGAAAAGAAGAATAGCTAATTTTTATATACAACAAATGTAACATAAAAATTGAAATGAATTTTAGCAAACAGTCAAACTTTAATATTTTTGCATTGCTGACAACTTTTCCAATATTTTAAAATATTTTTGAACTATTTTAGTTACATACAAATCATAAGCTACAAAAAATTAACATATAATTTAGAATTTCTATATTCTAAAAAAATTAACTTTACATCTAAACTATTCAAATCAAAAACATGAAACTAAAATCATTACTATTTGTGGCTTTTTTGGGTGCTTTTTTAAATGCATCGGCTCAAGTAAATACAACCTATCAAAAACCTTCACCTGAGATTTTAGCTTTAGCTGATTACGAAAGAGCGCCATCAGTAAGTATGGACACTAAGAAAGAATATATGCTTTTAAGCTACCGAAACACTTACAAAACACTTGATGATTTAAATCAAGAAGAAATGAAATTAGGTGGCTTGAGAATTAATCCCGTAACCAATATTTCAAGTACAGTAACTTACATTAACAATCTGAAAGTTAGAAAAATCAATGACAAAACGGAAATTCAAGTAAATGATTTACCTGAAAACCCTCGAATTACTAATGTTTCTTGGTCGCCAAACGAAAAGAAAATTGCTTTTACCAATACCACCAATAAAGGTGTTGAACTTTGGGTAATTGATGTAGCAACCGCAACCGCAAAAAAATTAACTGCCGATAATTTGAATGCGAATTTAGGAAATCCGTTTAACTGGATGAAAGATAACGAAACGTTTTTGGTAAAGGTGCTTCCAAAAGACCGTCCAGCTTTAATTAATAGCGCTAAAGATTTATCTAAAGGACCAACGGTTTCTTTAAGCGATGGTTCAAAATCACAAAATAGAACCTATCAAGATTTATTAAAAAACAAAACAGACGAAGCTAATTTTGATGCTTTAGTAACATCTGAATTATATAAAGTTTCTCTTTCTGGAAACATAACTTTGTTTAAAACGGCTGACATTTATGCGGGCGAAAGTTTTTCACCAGATGGGAATTATTTGATGTTAACTACAATACAAAAACCCTATTCTTATATTGTTCCTATGAGCCGCTTTCCACAAAAAAGTACAGTTTATGATACCAATGGAAGAGAAGTAAAAATAGTAAATGAAGTGCCGTTAATCGAAATTATGCCTAAAGGATTTTCATCGGTAAGAAAAGGAAAAAGAAGCATGGGATGGAGAGCTGACAAACCCGCCACTTTATCTTTTGTTGAAGCGCTAGATGGTGGAGATCAAGCCGTAAAAGTAGATTTCAGAGACGAAGTGTTTTTATGGGAAGCACCATTTACATCAAATCCAACAAGCTTAATCAAAACCCAACAACGTTATGGTGGTATCATGTGGGCAAACGAAAACATTGCTATCGTTACTGATTCTTGGTATGACACTAGAAATACGAAAGCATATTTATTCAACCCTTCAAATTTAGCCATTGCTCCAAAAATTATTGAAGATAGAAATTCACAAGACATGTACTCAGATCCTGGAAATTTCGAGTTGAAAAAGAACGAATTTGGAAGATATGTAATTGCAATAGAAAACAACAAAGGCTATTTAATTGGCGATGGTAACACTAAAGACGGACAATTTCCTTTTATTGACGAATATGATTTCAATACTTTGAAAAAAACGAGATTGTACACTTCTAACATGAAAGATAAAAAAGAAGATTTACTATCGATTGAAGATTTCAAGAAAGGAGACGTTTTAGTGATGATTCAGTCTAAAAATGAATATCCAAATTACTATTTCAGAAACATCAAATCGAACAACAAAATACTACCAATTACCGATTTTAAAAACCCATTCGAAAGCATTAAAAACGTTTATAAAGAAGTGATCAAATACAAAAGAAATGATGGTGTTGAACTTTCCGGAACATTATATTTACCAGCGGGTTATGACAAAACGAAAAAAGAGAAATTGCCTTTATTAATATGGGCGTATCCAGCAGAATACAAAGACAAAAATTCGGCAGGACAAAGTGACAAAAACCCTAACGAATTTACGTTTCCAAACTATGGTTCGTTTGTATATTGGGTAACCAAAGGATATGTCGTTTTAGATGACGCTGCCTTTCCAATTATTGGTGAAGGAACAACAGAACCTAACGATTCGTTTATTCCACAATTGGTTGCCAATGCAGAAGCAGCCATTGATGCTGTTGACAAATTAGGATACATTAACCGTAAAAAAGTAGCTATTGGAGGACATTCCTATGGTGCTTTTATGACAGCTAATTTATTAACACATTCTAATTTATTTGCTTGTGGAATTGCAAGAAGTGGTGCATACAACAGAACATTAACCCCTTTTGGATTCCAAAGTGAGCAACGTAATTACTGGGATGTTCCTGGAGTTTACAACGGAATGTCGCCTTTTATGAATGCAGAAAAAATGAAAACACCTTTACTTTTAGTTCATGGTGAAGCTGATAACAACCCTGGAACTTTCACACTGCAATCGGAGCGCTATTTTCAAGCATTAAAAGGATTAGGTGGACCAGCAAGATTGGTGATTTTACCAAAAGAAAGCCACGGTTATGTTGCCAAAGAAAACATTTTACATTTGTTATGGGAACAAGATCAATTCTTAGAAAAATATTTAAAGAATTAGAAATAACCACATAAAATAAAGAAGATAGACCTTTGAATTTAAAAATTTGAAGGTCTATTTTATTTTAAAAAAAGGGTTTGTTTTAATAGATATTATTGCAATTGAATAATTTTTTAAATCCTCTAAATTTAACCTAAAAAAGAGTTTTGTTAATCTTGTTATACAATAAAGAGCAAAAAATCCCCGCAAAATAACAGAACAAAAAAAGTTCAGCACGCAGTTTTTCTCAACTTTTTAATAAAAAACCCCTTGTAAATAGCTATACTTACAAGGGTTTTGTTGTGGTCCCACCTGGGCTCGAACCAGGGACCACCTGATTATGAGTCAGGTGCTCTAACCAACTGAGCTATAGGACCGGTTAAGAGGTTGCAATATTACTACTATTTTTAGTTTATTGCAAATATTTTTTTATCTGATTAAAAAAAAGAAGCTAACCTATTTAAAATCAATTCTATTTTATTTCCTGACAAAGCTCAATTAAAACGCCATTGGTTGACTTTGGGTGTAAAAAAACAACTAATTTGTTGTCTGCTCCTTTCTTAGGTACTTCATTCAACACAATAAATCCTTCACTTTTAAGTCGCACAATTTCTTGTTCAATATCTTCTACATCAAATGCAATATGATGGATGCCTTCGCCTTTTTTTTTCTAAAAATTTTGCAATAGGACTTTCAGGATTAGTGGCTTCCAAAAGTTCAATTTTGTTAGGCCCATTCATAAAAAAGGAAGTTTTAACCCCTTCTGATTCAACTTCTTCTTGTTTATAAGCAGGTGCACCAAAGAGTTTTTCAAAAACTAAATTGGACGTTTCTAAATTTTTTACCGCTATGCCAATATGTTCAATTTTTCGCATCTGAATTTATTTTTAACCAAAATTAATTTGGTAAAAATACAAAAAAATTAATCTTTACTACTTTACTTCATCAAACGTTCAAAAAATTGTATTTTTGCAAAATGGAAACGAATAGACAAAAAAAAATAGGGAGTGTTTTACAAAATGATTTAGTTGACATTTTACAAGGTGAAGTACGTAAAAACGGCATGACTAATTTAATCATATCTGTATCTAAAGTAGTAGTTACAACCGACTTGGGTGTGGCTAGGGTTTACCTTAGTATTTTTCCTCAAAACAGAGCACAAGAAATTTTGGAAGCGGTAAAATCAAATATGCCATTAATAAAACATGATTTATCACAAAGAGTAAAATTACAACTACGAAAAGTGCCTAATTTGTCTTTCTACATTGACGATTCATTAGATTATATTGAAAAAATTGACAATGCCCTTTCGGGAAAAGAAAACCCAATTGAAAACCCTGATTTATTAGAAAAACGAAAAAAAGCTTAGGTGAATTTTCCGCTGTACATAGCAAAAAGATACATTTTTAGCAAAAGTAAAAACAATGCTATTAATATTATCACTAGGATTGCTTCTGGTGGTATTATTGTAGGGGCAATGGCACTTTTTATTGTTTTATCTGTTTTTGGTGGGTTAAAAGAGTTTAGCCTATCATTTTCTAATGATTTTGACCCTGATTTTAAAATGATTCCCGCCAAAGGAAAATCCTTTTTTGTTACCAAAAATCAAGAAATTGAATTGGCTAAAATCCCAGATCTAGTTAGTTATAGCAAAGTAATTGAAGAACGTGTTTTGTTTTTATTTAAAGGGAAAGAACAAGTTGCAATAATTAAAGGCGTTGACAAAAATTATGGTAAAATAAATAAATCCTCCAAACAATTATTTAATGGCAAATGGTTATCTCCTAATACAGACGAGGTGGTTATTGGCAACGGAATCTCTAATAAATTATCGATAGGTCTTTTTGATTATAACAATATTTTTGAAGTTTTTGCTCCAAAACCTGGTAAAGGAGCTATCAATTCTGCCGAAGATGCATTTACAAAAGCAATACTTGTACCTGTTGGAATTTATGCCATCAATGACGAATTGGATGCCAAATATGTTTTTGCAGACCTTGGACTTACACAAGAGGTTTTGACTTACAAACCCAATCAAATTTCTGGAATTGAGATAAAAACAAAACCAAATTGTGACGAAAAAGCAATCGTTTCTCAATTGAATGCTATTTTTTTAGGTTCAAATGAAAAGATAACTGTAAAAACTAGGGCTGAGCTAAATGAAACCTTACACAAAATGCTCAATACTGAAAATATTGCCATTTATTTAATCTTTACTTTGGTGATTATCATTGCGCTATTTAACTTGATTGGGGCACTAATTATGATGATTTTAGACAAAAAATCAAACCTAAAAACACTGTATAATTTAGGCTCAGAAATAGCTCATTTGCGAAAAATATTTTTATTACAAGGTACTTTACTTTCAGTTTTTGGCGGATTAATTGGACTTGTTTTAGGTATCATTGTTGTGGTCATTCAGCAGCAATTTCAATGGATTATGATTACCGAAACCTTACCCTATCCCGTTGTTTTTTCTATACAAAATGTATTAATTGTGTTTTTAACGATTACACTTTTGGGCTTTGTTGCCAGTTGGATAGCGAGCAGTCGTGTTACAAAGAAATTATTGGATTAGGCTTTCGCCAAATTTAAAGCTGGTAATCTGCATAGACATCAGCAATTTCATCCAAAGTTTTAAATAACCCTTCAGCTTCGTCAATGGTAACCAATTGCAAACGGTGTTCTTTAAAATTAGAAATGCCTTTGAAATAATTGGTATAATGGCGACGCATTTCAACAATTCCGAGGCGTTCGCCTTTCCAATCCATTGACCAGGTTAAGTGATTTCGAGCGGCTTCAATCCTATCGTGCATGGTGGGCTGCGCTAATTTTTGACCTGTTGCAAAATAATGTTTGATTTCGTTAAAAATCCACGGGTAGCCAATGGCAGCACGACCAATCATCATGCCATCGAGACCAAATTTATTTTTATATTCCAATGCTTTTTCGGGCGAATCGATATCTCCGTTACCAAAAATAGGCATCGTAATTCTAGGATTGTTTTTGATGCGTTCAATATGTGTCCAGTCGGAATGACCTTTGTACATTTGTGCACGAGTTCTTGCATGAACGGTTAAAGCTTGTACACCAATATCTTGCAAACGTTCAGCAACTTCGTCTATGTTTATAGAATTTTCGTCCCAACCTAAACGGGTTTTTACCGTTACCGGAAGATTGGTGCCTTTGATTACTGATTTTGTTAATCGTACCATCAAATCAACATCTTTAAGTACGCCTGCTCCTGCTCCTTTGCATACTACTTTTTTGACAGGGCAGCCAAAATTAATGTCCACCAAATCGGGCTGAACGGCATCTACAATTCGGGCTGATTGTTCCATTGCATCTTCGTCACCACCAAAAATTTGAATGCCAACGGGGCGTTCGTAATCAAAAATATCGAGTTTCATTTTACTTTTAATGGCATCCCGAATCAATCCTTCTGAAGAGATAAATTCAGAGTACATTAAATCGGCGCCGTGCAGTTTGCACAACCTACGGAAAGGTGGGTCGCTCACGTCTTCCATGGGCGCGAGTAACAGCGGAAAATCGGGTAAAATGATGTTGCCTATTTTGGGCATTTTGTTGATTTTTTTTTATTTCATACTGTTCGACCTGAAGGTCTCGGGTGCAAAAATACAAAATTTTGTTGGTTTCATGTTTAAGGATTGATGTTTCCGACTTATAAATCAAAACTTTGGTTTATATTTGCACATTAAACTCGTTATTTACGGGATTGCGTGAGGGATAGAAGTGGAAATCCTTTTGGTTTTTTCTTTAAAAACCAAAAGATTGGAACGGATAGCCCGACGGCTTTTTCTGCCGGCACGCCCAAAAATAGATAGACAACATTATGAAACATATTAGAAATTTTTGCATTATTGCCCACATTGATCACGGAAAAAGTACGCTTGCTGACCGACTTCTTGGTGCTACGCAAACCGTTACGGCTCGTGAAGAAAAGGCGCAATTGCTGGACAACATGGACTTGGAGCGTGAACGTGGTATTACGATAAAAAGTCATGCGATTCAGATGGAATATACGTACAAAGGCGAAGAATATGTCTTGAATTTGATTGACACGCCTGGTCATGTGGATTTTAGTTATGAAGTATCTCGTTCGATTGCAGCTTGTGAAGGTGCTTTGTTGATTGTTGATGCAGCGCAAAGTATTCAGGCACAGACGATTTCAAATTTGTATTTGGCATTGGAAAACGACTTGGAGATTATCCCGGTTTTGAATAAAGTAGATTTGCCAAGTGCTAATCCTGAGGAAGTTAGTGATGATATTATTGATTTATTGGGATGTAAACTAGAAGATATTATTCATGCTTCGGGGAAAACGGGGTTTGGAGTTGAAAATATTTTGGCTGCCATTATTGAGAAAATTCCGGCACCAAAAGGAATTATTGACGAACCGTTGCAAGCCTTGATTTTTGACTCGCATTACAATCCGTTTCGAGGGATTGAGGTAATTTTTAGGGTTAAGAATGGTGAAATAAAGAAGGGTCAAAAAATAAAATTCATGGCTACAGGCAATGAATATTTTGCTGACGAAGTGGGTACGTTGAAATTGAATCAGGTGCCAAAAAATGTTATTTCGGCGGGAGATGTTGGGTATTTAATTTCTGGAATTAAAGAAGCGAAAGAAGTAAAAGTGGGTGATACGGTTACTGATGCCAAAACGCCAACAACCAATATGATTAAGGGATTTGAGGATGTGAAGCCGATGGTTTTTGCAGGAATTTATCCTGTTGATACTGAGGATTATGAAGACTTGCGTGCCTCAATGGAGAAACTGCAATTGAACGATGCCTCGTTGGTTTTTGTTGCAGAAAGTTCGGCGGCATTAGGTTTCGGTTTTAGATGTGGATTTTTGGGAATGTTGCACATGGAGATTATCCAAGAACGATTGGAACGAGAATTTGACATGACCGTAATTACGACTGTACCGAACGTTTCGTATTTGGCGTACACCAAAAAAGATCCAGAGGTTGCGTTTGTGGTTAACAACCCTTCCGACTTACCAGAGCCATCAAAATTGGATCGTGTGGAAGAACCATATATAAAAGCAACCATTATTACCAAAGCTGATTTTGTGGGGAATGTTATGAGTTTGTGTATTGAAAAACGAGGATTGATTACCAATCAAACGTATTTGACAACCGAACGAGTGGAGTTGAATTTTGATATGCCTTTGGCAGAAATTGTATTTGATTTTTACGACCGTTTGAAAACCGTTTCTAAAGGATATGCTTCGTTTGACTATTCGCCAATTGGGATGCGAACTTCTAAATTGGTAAAATTAGACGTGCTTTTGAATGCCCAAACGGTAGATGCTCTTTCGGCTTTGATTCACGAAGATAATGCCTATAATATTGGTAAAAAAATGACCGAAAAATTGCGTGAATTGATTCCGAGACAGCAATTTGATATTCCGATTCAAGCGGCAATTGGAGCAAAAATCATAGCTCGTGAAACGATAAAAGCTTTGCGAAAAGATGTAACGGCAAAATGTTACGGAGGGGATATTTCGCGTAAGCGTAAATTGCTTGAAAAACAGAAAAAAGGTAAAAAACGTATGCGCCAAGTGGGGAATGTAGAGATTCCGCAAGAGGCGTTTATGGCGGTATTGAAGTTGAATGATTAAAGCCCCCTAACCCCCGAAGGGGAAATTATAAAATATAAAGAAACCCAATAACGAAAGTTGTTGGGTTTTTTGTTTTTAAAAATAAGAGGGGGAAATCTTCGTGACTTTTCATCTGCTTGTATGACTAAATATTCCGCAAATTGGTGAAGCTTTATGGAGCGGAAACTCATCGTGGAGCGGGCAAATTTAGAACAGTTTATTTTTCTCAAAAAGTTTGGCACGATTTTTATACTTTCAAAAATATAAAATCTTAAAATTCATTTGTATTGATTAAAAATTACTTATAACAAAATCTGATAATCAATAATTTAACAATGAATTTTTATGACCAAAAACACCAAAATCGTTTTGACTTTGCTAGCAATCGGCTTAGTCGTATCTTGTAAACAATCATCTGAAAAAGCGGATCATTTTGAAGCAGTTTCTGATAGTGCAAGCGTTATTTCATCATCGGCAGCCGTTGAAAACAAAAACAGTAATCGAAAATTTATTAGAACGGCTGATGTAAAATTCAAGGTAAAAAATGTTGCAAAATCTACTTATTCTATCGAAGAGGCTACCACAAAATTTGGAGGTTTTGTAACTTACACAAACCTGCAAAGCAATATTTTTGAGGAAGACCGAACCAATGTAAGTCAGGACAGTATATTAGTAACCACAAAATATAAGGTTGACAATAACATTACCATTCGAGTTCCCAACACAAAATTGGATACTGTGATAAAAACTATTGCAAAACAAATTCATTTTTTAGATTATCGCATCATTAAAGCAGACGATGTTTCGTTGCAAATGTTATCGAATCAATTAGCTAAAAAAAGAAGTAATTCATCTGAAAAGCGTTTAGAAAATGCGATTGATTCAAAAGGTAAAAAGCTAAATCAAGTTGTACAAGCCGAAGAAACGTTAGCTGCAAAAAAAGAACAAAATGATGCTACAAAACTTCAGAATTTATCATTAAACGACCAAGTAAATTTTAGTACTATAACCTTAACTATTTACCAAGACGAAAGCATTAAACAAGAAATGATTGCCAAAGAAAAAAGCATCAACACTTATAGACCAAATATAGGATTACAAATTTTGGACAGCTTAAAAACAGGTTGGTTTATGTTAGAAAATATTATTTCGTTTATAGTGGTGCTTTGGCCATTTGCATTATTAGGTTTTTTAGGATTCATAGGATATAAGAAGTTTATTAAAAAATAAAACTAAATCCCAAACTCTATAAACATTGGAATTTGGGATTTTTTTATATTTTGTAGTTATAATTACCACTCTGCAAAGAGTAAATAAACTTAGTACTGCTCTGCGAATGTCTCTGACTTCGCAGTGAATAATTAAAAATAAATAAATGTTAAACAGATATAAAATAAGAGTGGGAAATCTTTGTGTCTTTGCCTCTTACTGTCTTGTCCAGAAATAGGTTTGCAATTTTGTGCAAACCCATTTCATAACAAGATATTTCCTTTTTTTCTTTTAAACTACTTCTAATAAAGATATTAAAAAAGGTGAAACTTTCGCTTCACCTTTTCTGTATTTATAATTTTCTTCGATTATCATCAGAGTCGGTATCAATTAATTTATTGTATGGATCAACGCCTACTTCTGTTGGTTTTTTATCGATTATAATAACTAGTTTATTGTTTATAGAACTAATTTTATATTTTTTCAAATAAAGTTCTTGTTCAACTTTCTTGTCTTTAATCGTTTGATCTGCAAAAATTCCAACTTCAACATAATCGTTCAGTGGATAGGATTCTGTTGGGTATTTATCGCCTTTCTTTTTATAGGTTAGCATTTTGCCTTTATCGTCTTTAAAAGTTCGTTTACCTGAATCGTCTGCTTTGTATTTGCAAACATTGAATTCAATTGTAACTTCATATTTTCCGTTTGGAAGTTTTTTAGAAGTTGCATTATTCACCCTATTATCATACAAAGTAATGGTTTCAAACATGTCGTTGATTACATATTGAAGCGAATCGGGAGTTGCTTTTTTCAATTCGTTTACAAGTTCAATAGAATTGGTATAAGGCGCGTCTTGATAAGCAACTTTTTTGATGTATCCTTTCAAAGCATTGTTCATGTTTTTTTCTCCAATAAAATCGCTTAAAGCATACAAAACCAATGACCCTTTGTTGTAATGAATGTATTGTTGGTTTTCATTGAACATTAATGGTTGTTCTTTTTTGCTTTCAAAAGTTCTTCCTTGTAAGTATTGGTCTAAAGCATCTTTAAGAAACTTACGCATTTGCGATTTTCCGTAAGTATGTTCTAAAACCTTTAACGAACTGTACTCCGATAAACTTTCAGATAGTAAAGTTGCACCTTGAACATTAGCCCCAATTACTTGATGTGCCCACCATTGATGGGCTACTTCATGCGATGTTACAGCAAATGGATAGTCAACAGCGTCTTGGTCTTCATCATCAACATTGGCAATAAAACCAATTGCTTCTGAAAACGGAATGGTGTTGGCAAATGATTGCGCAAATCCACCTCCAGTTTTTGGAAACTCAATTATTCTTACCTGTTTATGTTGGTAGGGACTGAAATTAGTAGTATAATATTCAAGTGCATTTTTAACACCTTTAATCATTCTATCAATATTGTATTCGTGACCTTTTTGATAATAAATTTCAATGTTAATGTCGTTCCATTTGTCTTTCTTAACCTCATACTTTGCCGAATTGTACGCATAGAAATTCAACATTTTTTTATCCATTTTGTAATGGAAATAGTTACGCCCGTCTTTTTGCCATTTTTTCTGTAAATATCCCGGAGCAATTGCAGTTTGATCGCCAGATGTACTTACAGTTGTTTCAAATGTTACCCAATCAGAATCGTTACTGATGTAAGTGTTTTTACGCGCTATACTATCGGTTGGCTTTGGCATTCTGTCTTTAGGTTTTAAACCATATTTTTTCCGAACATCATCATCGGTCAATTCGCTATCTGCTGAATATCCGATTGATGGGAAAATACTGTTATTTATAAATGTCCCATTGTACAGAATAGGAGAATTATTCTCAAAAAGCGTGTTAGGCTTGTTTTTAAGCATAAAACTCATCTGAATCGATTCTCCAGGTTGTAGTGATTTTTCTAACCTATAAATATCAAAATTATAGAGGGTATCTTTAGAAACTAATTTACTTTTAACATTGAAACTAACTTTGGTACCTTTGTTATAATCTATAAAAAGAGTATCTATCGCTTTATTAGATTTGTTCTTTAAAATGTATTTTCCGTTGACAACAAAATTGCGCTCTTCGGGATACAAATCCATGTCAATTTTTATATCCGTGATTCTGGGTTGGGTTTTGTTTTCATACTTTTTGTATTTCTTTTCCCAGTTCACCAATACCTTTTCCTGTTCGTTACCGTTTTTACTTTCATTCAAAATATTGTCGTGATAATAAATTGTTCCACCAATTCCAAGAAAGGTTAGTAATGAAGCGGCTACAGGAATTAGTAATTTTTTATTGGTTCTATCAATGGCAACTGCAATCCTTTTCTTTGCAGATTGCCCAACACCACGACTCCAAAGTAATAAGGTTAATCCATAAAGTACTATTCCAAATGCAAGCCAATAAATTTTATACAAATAATAATATTTTAAACCATGCCCATAACCATTCATGTCAGAATAATCATAACTAGGATCATTATTATAAATAAAAATATCTTGTTCAATGCCAAATTCTGGTAAAAATGTCAGTCCGATTGAAAGCAATAGTAAAACAAAAAAACCAAGTAAATAATTTTTAAACAATGTTTGAATAAAAATTGCTAATAGTGCCCAAATTATATAATGAATTAACTTAATAG
>Ga0247722_10000204_pt1 | contig 38147 bp, 39 predicted proteins | sample MSEWelMarce3H_FC_FD_189094 | JGI IMG/M metagenome (GOLD analysis project Ga0247722, IMG submission 189094) | Subsurface sediment microbial communities from gas well in West Virginia, United States - MSEEL Well Study Marcellus 3H_FC | ecosystem: Environmental > Terrestrial > Deep subsurface >... | reverse complement strand
GCCGGATTTGGCCATATTTCACGCATTTTCTCGTTGAATAGCCAGCTATTCGCCTCAAAAACCCGCGAAATCTGTCTCAAACCGGTCTTTCCCTCGCTACGATCGCTTAAGTCCGACAGGCTGCTAGAAATAAAATATCAATAGCCTATAAAAAAAGGGGAAACAATTATGCGCATATTTGCCGCATTACTCACCTTCGCTCTTAGCAGCAGCCTTTATGCTGAAACCACTGCTAATGCTGTCCCATCGCTGGATATAGAACGTTATCTAGGGCGTTGGTACGAAATCGCCAGCTTTCCTATGTATTTTCAAAGGATGTGCGTGGCGGACACTACGGCGGAATACAGCAAGCAAAGCGAAGATAAAATCACCGTGGTTAATCGCTGCCGCAAGCAAGACGGTAGCTTTGCTGAAGCTAACGGTAACGCTAGTGTTGTGCCACATAGTGGCAACGCAAAATTAAAAGTCAGCTTCTTCTGGCCATTCTCTGCCGACTACTGGGTGTTTGGCTTGGGCGATGAGTACCAATGGGCCCTAGTGGGGAACCCCAACCATAAATATCTGTGGCTATTATCCCGCAGCCAGACCATCAACAACCAAGATCTAAATGATGCGCTAGACATTGCCAAAGAGCAGGGATTTGATATCAGTAAGCTCAATTACACTTTGCAGCGAGATGATTAACGCGCTACAAGCTGCAATAAAAAAGGCTACCGAAGTAGCCTTTTTTTATGCTTGATATTCTTAATTAAATTTTACGGAATACCAGCGTGCCATTCGTGCCGCCAAAACCGAAGGAGTTAGAGATCGCAACGCCAATCTTCATGTCTCTTGCGGTATTCGCTACATAATCCAGATCACAACCGCCAGCAATATCTTGCTCGAAGATATTAATGGTTGGCGGGGAAACTTGGTTGTGCAGAGCAAGAATAGAGTAAATCGCTTCCACCCCACCCGCGCCACCCAATAAATGGCCAGTCATGGATTTAGTCGAGTTCACCGCCAACTTCTTAGCATGATCACCAAAGGCAATTTTAAGCGCATTGGTTTCATTAGCGTCACCTAGTGGGGTAGACGTGCCATGTGCATTAACGTAATCCACTTCATCCGGATTAACGCCTGCATCTTTCAAGGCATTGGCCACGCCGCGCGCTGGGCCTTCTGCCGTTGGCGAAGTAATATGGTGAGCATCTGAGCTCATACCAAAACCAATCAACTCCGCATAAATGGTTGCGCCACGTTTTTTAGCATGTTCGTACTCTTCCAGTACCAACACACCCGCGCCCTCACCCATTACAAAGCCATCACGGCCGGTATCCCAAGGGCGGGATGCTGTAGCTGGATCGTCATTACGAGTAGATAGCGCTTTCATTGCGGCAAAGCCGCCCATGCCAAGGCGGGAAATCGCGCCTTCTGCACCGCCAGCGACCATCACATCGGCATCGCCGTACTGGATGATACGAGCCGCATCGCCAATGCTATGTGCACCTGTAGTGCACGCAGATACGATGCCGTAACTTGGGCCTTGATAGCCTTTCAAAATAGTTACATGGCCTGCAACCAGATTAATTAAACAACCTGGAATAAAAAACGGGCCAATTTTGCGCGGGCCGCCTTCAAGCAAGGCAGCGCTGGTCTGCTCAATAGACCAAAGGCCACCGATACCAGAACCAATATTCACACCAACGCGGGTTTTATCCAAATCGGCAACATCATCAAGGCCTGCATCTTTAATCGCTTGCAAGGCAGCGGCGATACCATAATGGATAAATACATCCATACGACGTGCATCTTTTGCCGAGATGTATTCGGTAATATCGAAACCTTTAACTTCGCCAGCAATAGTGCAAGCTAAGTCACTAGCATCGAAACGAGAAATTTGAGCGATGCCAGACTGACCAGCGAGCAAATTTGCCCAGCCAGTGGCGACATCATTGCCTACCGGTGAGACGTGTCCCAGGCCGGTGACAACTACTCTGCGTTTAGACACGGGGCAGTCTCCGTAAGATGGTTCAAGCAGGCTTGCCGAAACCAGATGGAACAAGACCCCCACAATAAACGCTTACGCGCCCATCGTAGGGGCCTCGAGAAAAACGAATTACTTGCTCAGGTTGGCATTGACGAAGTCAATGGCTTGCTGAACGGTAGTAATTTTTTCGGCTTCTTCGTCAGGAATTTCGCACTCGAATTCTTCTTCCAGTGCCATGACGAGTTCAACGGTATCGAGAGAATCGGCACCGAGGTCATTTACAAACGATGAGTCAATCTTAACGTCTGTTTCCGGCACGCCAAGTTGCTCGGCAACGATCTTCTTAACACGCTGTTCGATGTTTTCCATGAATTTATGTCCCAAGCCTTGTCTTAATTACTAAAAAAAACGTCGGCATTCTACCAAAAAAACAGTCACAGCATACGTTTGTCGAGTAACTTCGGTGAAATGCACAACCAAAAAACCACGCTGAGCTGCAAAACAACTTCTGCGTACAGCATGGATACCACGCTAATTCATATACATTCCGCCGTTTACATGCAGGGTATTGCCTGTAATGTAAACAGCTTTATCTGACGCCAAAAAACTCACCGCATCTGCAATATCTTGCGGATTACCCAAGCGTCCTAAGGCAATTTGTTCGACCAGTTTAGCCTTTTGTTCATCAGGCAGCGACTTTGTCATGTCCGTATCAATAAAACCAGGCGCTACAGCATTCACTGTAACCCCGCGTGAACCGATCTCACGCGCAAGTGATTTAGTAAAACCAAATAGGGCTGCTTTTGCTGCAGAGTAGTTCACCTGACCAGGATTACCTGTGGCCCCTACCACTGAAGCGATATTAATAATGCGGCCCCAGTGCGCTTTCATCATGCCACGCATCACTGCTTTGGATAGCTTATACACCGGACGCAGATTAGTTGCCATAACGGCATCCCATTCTTCGTCTTTCATACGTATCAGGAGGTTATCACGGGTAATACCGGCATTATTAACAAGAATAGTCACTGGGCCAAATTGTTGGGTAATTGAGTCAACAATCGCCTCACACGCGCCCTCTTCAGTCACTTGTAAACGTAAGCCACAGCCAATGTTACCCGCTTCTTTCAAATAAGCTGTAATCGCCTCTGCGCCAGTATCTGTTGTTGCAGTGCCAATCACTACCGCACCCGCACGCGCCAAATCCAACGCAATCGCTTGACCAATCCCGCGTGATGCGCCCGTTACGAGTGCAACTTTACCTTCAAAACTCATGCAAAACCTCCTGTTTATTCAAGCAAACTGCTCAAGCAGCGTTAAATCTGCGTAGCAATCGCTTACAGCATTGCTTTTAATGTTTGTAGTGCAGCAGCATCAACTAATGCGACTTGCTGAACATCGCTAGCGATGCGCTTGTTTAAGCCTGCTAATACTTTACCAGGGCCACACTCCGCAATCACGGTCACCCCATCCTGCGCCATTTTGGCGATCGTTTCTACCCAACGGACGGGTTCGTAAAGCTGGCGAACCAAGGCATCTTTAATTTGCGCTGCATCGCTATATGCGGCCACATCTGCATTATGCAAGACAGGAATCGCAGGCGTACTGATAACAATTGTATCTAGCTTTTGTTTCAACTTATCACTAGCAGGACGCATTAGAGCGCAATGAGACGGTACAGACACTGGTAATAACATCGCTCGCTTAGCGCCACGCGCCTTACAAGCATCACAAGCACGCTCTACAGCCGCCTTACTACCTGCAATCACTACCTGCCCCGGCGAGTTAAAATTAACCGCTGCAACCACATCACCTTGGGCTGCCTCTTGGCAGGCCGCGATGATTTCATCATCCGCCAAACCCAAAATAGCCGCCATAGCACCTGTGCCAACCGGTACGGCTTCTTGCATCGCCTCGGCACGCAAACGCACCAGTTGCAAGGCATCACCAAAAGATAATGCTTCTGCCGCCACCAAAGCGCTGTACTCACCCAAACTATGTCCAGCCAAAACAGTAGGCTGGGTGCCACCTTGCGCTTGCCAAGCACGCCACACCGCCACACCTGCAGTTAACATCAAAGGCTGAGTATTGACAGTGGCATTCAAGAGCTCAATAGGGCCCTCAGCGGCCATCTGCCACAAGTCTTGCCCTAAAATTGCCGAAGCTTCATCAAAAGTGGCTTTTACTACCGCAAAATCTGCCCAACCGTTCATCATACCTACTGACTGCGAGCCTTGGCCCGGAAATACAAATGCTAATGCCATTTTTTACTCCTGCATACCGTGCTAAGGGTGCTTTTACCCCATCCTTACGGCACTGTAAAATTCAAACAGTTATTTTAATGTCAGATAGTCAAACGGCGCATTGCTGCGCCGTTATGCTGATTAAAACTGGGCGATAACCGCACCCCAGGCAAAACCACCACCAATTCCTTCCATGAGCACTTTCTGCCCTGCTTTAATCCGTCCATCACGCACAGCAACATCCAAAGCTAAAGGAATAGAGGCGGCAGAGGTATTACCATGCTCAGCCACCGTAACCACCACTTTATCCATGCTTAAGCCAAGATGCTTTGCGGTGGATTCAATAATACGAATATTAGCCTGATGCGGCACAAGCCAATCAATCTCAGATTGCGCCAAACCCGCCGCTTCTAGCGTTTGACCTGCCACATCAGCCAGCGCTCTTACCGCAAATTTAAAGACCGCATTGCCTTCCATGTAGAGCCACGGGCTACCCGTCAAGCTGCCGTATTTTACTTTTGCGTCGGCTTTTAAAATATGGCGATAACGGCCATCTGCGCGCAATTCTGTGGCCAAAATCCCCGTTTCCTCGGAAGGCTTCAGTACCACGGCTCCCGCACCATCGCCAAACAAAATACATGTACCACGATCATCCCAATTCACGAGGTGTGACAGCGTTTCAGCCCCCACCACCACCGCACACTTAGATGCACCCGTTTTTACAAATTTTTCTGCCGTGCTCAGTGCATAAATAAAGCCCGCACACACCGCCTGCACATCAAATGCCGGAAAGCCATGCACGCCCAATTTATCTTGCAAGATGCATGCCGTTGAAGGGAAAATCTGATCGCCAGTTGTGGTAGCCACAATCAGTAAATCAATGTCTTCTTTAGCTACACCTGCCGCAGCAATCGCAGCCTCAACGGCTTTTAAGGCCAAATCAGACGTCATTTCACCTTCAGCGGCAATATGGCGTTCGCGAATACCCGTGCGCGAAACAATCCACTCATCGTTTGTTTCAACGCGCTCGGCTAGCTCTTGATTAGTAAGAATACGAGCCGGTAAATATGAACCTGTGCCAACAATGCGAGCGTACATGCATAACCCCTTATTCGATGGCAGTCTCTTTAGCTGCCAATTCTGCGACTGATCTTCAAGCTATTCAGCGGTGCACCAAGCCACACAGGTGCATGGCTCTGGCTTATCTGCAAACTTTACAAGCTGATAACTTATTCGCCAATGCGGCTGAATCACGCAGAGCGTAGTTCAATCACAAGCCATTACTCTGTGGCGGCTTCTTTTACCGCAAACTCTGCAAGCTGATCTTGAACTTGCTCGGTAATACGCTGAATTACGCCCGAGCGAGCCTCATCCATCGCTTGCCTCAGTGCCCAATAAAACGCCACTTTGTCTGCGCTACCGTGGCTCTTCACCACGATGCCTTTTAAGCCTAGTAAGGAGGCTCCGTTATAACGGCGCGGATCCACTCTAGCCTTAAAACGAGCCAGTACCGGCCACGCCAAAAGCGCAATAATGCGCGTCCACCAGCTGCGGGTAAATTCTTGTTTTAAAAATTCGGCCAACATCTTCGCCAAACCTTCAGAAGCTTTCAAGGCCACATTGCCGGTAAAGCCATCACAAGTCACTACATCCACCGAGCCACGATAGATATCATTACCTTCTACATTGCCTTGGAAATTAAGCTGAGAGGCTTTCAGCAACTCAGAGGCTTCTTTAACCGTTTCATTGCCTTTTTGATCTTCTGAACCAATATTAAGCAAGCCAACCGTTGGATTTTCAATATGACGAGTTGCTGCCACCAAACACGAGCCCATAATCGCAAACTGCAAAATATTATGTGGCGTACATACTGCATTCGCACCCAGATCTAGCACGCAAGTTTCATTGCGGCTAGATGGCATCATCTTAGCAATAGCAGGGCGATCAATACCTGGAATGGTTTTAAGCACAAAGCGTGCAGTCGCCATCAGCGCGCCAGTATTGCCTGCTGAAACGCAAGCATTGGCCTCGCCTGATTTCACCAAATTAATGGCGACACGCATCGAAGAATCTTTTTTATTCTTCATTGCAGACTGAGGCGACTCATCCATCGTAACCACTTCACTGGCAGCGTGAATACGCAAGCGGGGCCCTACCGTGGCGTGGCTAGCTTTTAACTCAACAGCAAGAACGTCGGGCAGGCCAACCAGCACAACATTTACATGGGGAAATTCTTTTAGGAAGCGAAGCACTGCAGGCACAGTAACGTGCGTGCCATGATCGCCGCCCATTGCATCAACGGCAACTGTGATATCCATCGGGGGCTACAAGTCCTGTAAGGAGCAGGAGAGCAATATCCAAGCTAAATACCCAAGCTTAAAAGCACGCTTCAATCACAACTCCAAAAAAGGCACAGACTGGGGAATCCAGAACGGCGAACGGCGCAAGGGTTGCCCGCTTGCGCCGCATATTATAACCAAAAGGTTATAAAGAGAATTACTCGCCCTTAGCTTTGATAACGCGACGACCGCGGTAAAAGCCATTTGGGGAGATGTGGTGGCGCAAATGTGCTTCACCAGTCGTCGCTTCAACTGCCAGCGCCGGAGCGGTCAGGAAGTCGTGTGCACGACGCATGCCACGCTTAGACGGGGACTTTTTATTCTGTTGAACAGCCATGATTGTAGCTCCTTGAAAACCAGTTTAATTGACAGTTTATTCCGCTTCCCTGGTTTTCAACTGAGCCAGGACAGCAAACGGATTCGGTTTTGAATCTTTTAAAACAATACGATCTGCACCACAATCTTCGTGTCTAGACGCGAAAGGCAAGGCAAGCAGAATTTCATCTTCTATCAACGCAATAACGTCGAGCTCGGGATCGATAACGATACCTTCGAGATCTTCATCAGCGTTTTCCGCATCATCAAGATGGGCCTCGTCCGGAAACTGTACGAGAGTGCTACCCACATTAACAAAAAAGGGCATGGGCTTTAAGCAGCGTTGGCAAACGAGTTGAACCTCGCCTCCCACGTCAACAAACAACCACGGCCGCTCTAACTTATCAATGCCGCTAGACAACTTCCAGACCATGCTGCCCTCAGTACTAGCAAGCAGATCATGTAAGCGGCCTAACTCAGACAGCGGCGTCAATCCTTCAATCTTTTCGCCTTCAAGCGCGAATTGACCGCTGTGAATAACAATCATAAGGAACCAGAACGAATACAAGAAACCGCGCATGATACAATCTAGAGCACTACCCTGTCAAAGTCATTTACGTAAGAGTCTAACAAATCCATGTACTTACCTCGATTAATCCTCGCCTCAACCTCGCCTTACCGCAAAGAGCTACTTGAGCGCCTTGGCATTTCTTTTGAAACGGCTGCGCCAGATTTGGATGAAAGCCGCAAAGAAGGTGAAACCGCAGGGGAAACCAGCATGCGCCTCGCGATTGCCAAAGCAAAAGTGCTGGCGGATCTTTATCCAAACAGCCTAATTATCGGCTCAGATCAAGTCGCGCTTTTAGGGGATGAGCAGCTAGGCAAGCCTGGCACGCACGATCGTGCCGTTCATCAGTTGCAACAAATGCGTGGCCATACACTGGCGTTTCACACCGCACTTTGTTTGTACAACACCACCACTGGCCGTGAACAGCATGCTGTTGATATTACCCGTGTCACCATGCGTGATTACTCCGATGCCGAAATCGAGACTTATTTACAGCGTGAAAAACCATATAACTGCGCAGGTAGCGCTAAAACGGAAGGCCTTGGCATCGTCATGATTGCCGCAATTGTAGGCACCGACCCTGCAGCGATCATCGGCCTGCCGCTGATTGAACTGATTACTATGTTAAAAAATGAAGGATTTCCACTGCTATGAGCGGCACTCTGTATTTAATTCCCGTCCCCCTTGGCAGCGACAGCTTAGCCAGTGTCATCCCCGCAGATGTGCTGGCCACAGCGCAGCGCTTAACGCACTTTATTGTGGAAGCCCCCAAGACTGCACGAGCCTTTTTAAAGGAATTTGGTACCCCACACGAGCTGCGCAGCCTGTGGATGGAAGAGCTAAACGAGCACACAAAGGAAGACGCGCTCAGTGCCCTGTTAAAGCCGCTACTGGATGGCCACGATGTAGGTTTAATGAGCGAAGCGGGCTGCCCTGGTGTGGCCGACCCAGGCGCAAACCTGATTCGTTTAGCGCACCGTAAAGGCATTAAAGTTGCACCACTTGTTGGCCCTTCGTCTATTTTGCTGGCGCTGATGGGGGCGGGCGCTAATGGGCAAAAATTTCGCTTTAATGGCTATATTCCAGCGCAAGACCCCGCACGCCTTGAAGCGATTCGTGCACTAGAAAACGACTCCTTCCGCAATAAACAAGCTGAGTTATTTATTGAAACACCTTACCGCAACGGTGCGTTGTTTGATGCACTCTTGCTAGGTTTAAAAGGCAGCACCCAGCTCACGGTGGCTTGTGATTTAACCACTACCAACGAATTTATCGTCAGCAAAACTGCCGCAGACTGGAAAAGCGGGCCTAAACCCGACCTACACAAACGCCCGACGGTGTTTGTGATTTACGCGGCTTAAACAAAAACGGGGGGTAGGGAGTGGAAAATGGGGAGTAAAATCTACTCCCTAATTCCTAGCCTCAGTAATTTATGCCCCTGTTTTTTAAATTCTTTCTGAATCAACTTAAATACATCTAATTCAAACTGACGTGGCTTGCTCATCAGGGAGGGTAGCTCGTCGATATGGTTGATGGCACCCAAATAGCACCATTGGTCAAACACCTGTAGCACTGGCGCCCATTCAGGGCCTTCTGCCAGTGCAACGGCCCCCTTGTACGGCCACGTGGAAAAGCGATAGCGCTCCATCGCAGCAGAAAAACGAGCATTGTGGGTGATATCGCGGCCCACGCAAGCGCCACGGCAGCGGCTTTCTAAAAACGCCGAGCAAGGAGCCAAGGATTTTGGCTTTGGCTCCAAACCTAAAACCTGCCGACACAGGCCGTGCCCATCAATCATTTTATTCAGCACATTAGCGGCTTCGCGGCGCGAGCGGAATGGGCCAAATACCGGCTCGCTTCCTACCTCCGCCCACGGCGTCCAATAGGGCTGCAGTACGTCGTCTTTAGAAACCAAACGCCAAGCACCTAGCTCTTTAATCCGCCGCTGTGGCGGGTTGTAGCTTGGCTCCAATTGGGAAACAAGACTGGTTTCCAGTAATAGCGCACCTAATTCACCCGCCGTTTCATGCCAAGCGAGGCGTTGAGTCCGCTTAGCCAGCTGCACTTCCTTAGGATTGCCATCACTAAAATGAGCCAACACGCGTTTGCGGATATTGTGATTTTTACCGATATAAAGCGCCACATCGTCCGAGCCGTAAAAAATATAAACGCCGGATGATTCAGGCAGCTCGTCAATCTGCGCGGGGTCTAGCGCAGGGGGCAAAGCGGGCTGACGTAATAAATCAGCAATCGCCTGATGCAATACATCCACGCCATGGTCTTTGAGTGCCACGTCTAAAAACTGCTGCAATAACTCCGCATCGGTTAAAGCGCGATGCCGGCCGCCGCTGAAGGTCAGCCCGTAACGGGCAATCAATGCGTCTAAGCTGTGTTTATGCTCGTTTGGATAGAGCTTGCGTGAGAGCTTTACCGTACACAGCACTTGCGCCTGTAAACGCATATCAAGGCGTTTAAATTCCTGCTTTAAGAAGCCGTAATCAAAACGCGCGTTATGCGCAACAAACACCCGTCCCTGCAGCAGATCTAACACTTCAGTTGCAATCTCAGCAAACAGCGGCGCATCGGCCACCATCTCATTACTGATGCCGGTTAATTCTTGAATAAACTCAGGGATTACTTGCTCAGGATTAACTAAGCGCGACCAGCTGCGGCTGCCCTGCTCATCAATCTGCACAATGCCCACTTCAGTGATGCGATCCCGCTGAGGATTCGCACCCGTGGTTTCCAGATCAACCAGCACAAGGGGGAGGGAAAAATAGGGATTGTTCATATCAAAAACCAAAGGCTAGAAAAACCTGTAGACACAGAAAAAAAAGAAAACACGGAGCACACGGAGGGGCGCTGAGCTAAGAAAAACTCAATGTCTATGTTTCGTTTTCCTCTGTGTGCTCTGTGCCCTTAGTGTTTTCTGTGCCTACAGAATTTCTTACTACTGAAGCATTAGGGCTTCACAAATCTAAAGCACTGATGGATCTTGCGGTTTCTGAAGTCTTCAGGCACAGATTCTTTAGATACATCGGTGCACATCGGCTTGAGCCAGTCATCCAAGGTAAAGGTGCGTAGATTATTAGAGAAATACAGCACGCCGCCCGGCTTTAATAATCCCAGCACGCTTTCTAGCAGCCATGAATGATCACGCTGGATATCCAGAATACCGTTCATTTTTTTGGAGTTAGAAAACGATGGCGGGTCCATCACGATCAGATCGTAACGGATGGTTTCGCTTAAGGCGTCCGACAAAAACTCAAACACATCGGCACGCACGCGCTGATGTCGGATGGGGTCCATACCGTTTAAAGCGAAGTTACGCTCTGCCCACTCTAAATAGGTATTTGACATATCCACGGTTGTGGTATGCGTGGCTCCACCGGCTGCGGCGTAAACGCTGAATGAGCCTGTGTAGCTAAATAGATTCAAAAAGCGCTTACCCTTGGCTTCTTCCATCACGCGTTTGCGCGTGTTGCGGTGATCCAAAAACAGGCCAGTATCAAGGTAAGCACCTAAATTCACCCAGAATTTAAGCCCGCTTTCTTCGACCACAAAATCTTCTGACAGCTCGCCTTCCAGCTTTTCATACTGCTGCAAGCCTTTTTGCCGCTGGCGCAATTTCAGCACCACGCTGGTTTCTGCAATATCAAACACGGTTGCGCAGGCGTTGCGGATGTCTTCCAGCCATGCGGCGTGGTCTTCATCACTTTCCATCCAGCCGGTGGCCACTTCTTGCAAGTGAATACGGCCTTCGTAAAAATCCACAATAACAGGAAACTCAGGTACATCTTTATCGTACACACGGTAGCAAGTAATTCCCTGCCGGCGGGCCCACTTGCCCCAGTGTTTTACATTTTTGGCAAGGCGGTTACGAAAGCTAGCGATATCAGCCATTTTTTAAAATCTTGAGCACATAAAAGCAGAAGTGTAACACCTTGCAAGGCGGGCACCGATTTTGTGCCCCCTACTCTCTGCCGCTGATCAAAATTATCAGCCGCTTAAGCGGCTTCACCCTTGCATCTGCGCCCTTAAGGCCACAAAGCGATTAAACACCGGCTCTGGCACGTATTGCTGCACTACGCCTTGCCAACCCGCAGGTCCAACCAAGCCCTTCACCATGGTAGAGCTAACTTCGGCTATTTCACGTGGAGGCATTAAAAATACAGTATCAATATGCGGTGCTAAATCGGCATTTACGTAGCGCATTTTGCGCTCAAACTCATAATCAGCCGCTTCGCGAATACCTCGCAAAATAAAATGCGCACCTTGTTCACGAGCGTAATTTACTAAAAATGAATTTTCAAATGATTCCACCCGTAAAGAAGGTAAATGGGCAGTGGTTTCTCTCAGCATAGCCAAACGCTCAGCTAAACTAAATGTGTAAGATTTATCTGGATTATCGCCAATTGCGACAATCATTTCGTCAAAAATCCTTACACCATGTTCAATCATCCATAGATGACCATTGGTGACTGGATCAAAACTACCTGCATATACCCCTCTACGCATGGGTATGACTTCCTATATTAAAAGTTTGTGCCACTATAACACCGACAAACAATAAACTAATATCTACTCGCAGTTATAACACAATAAAAATAGGGAGCGACGTCATGATAAAAGCCATGCTTTGCATTAGTCTGCTAATTGCACCATTGTGTCAGGCTTAAATTGCAATTGGTCAATCTGTTCCCACTACCGGCGTTGATACTGAGACGGGGAAGGCATTAGCACTTGGCGCAACACTTTATTTCTCTAAAGTAAATGCTAACGGCGGAATGAACGGCGAGGCAATTAATCATCAGATCAGGGATGATGGCAATCATACGAAACGTACTATTGCTAATAATCAAGAGCTAATCGATAAACAAAATGTAATTGCACTTGTGTCATTTTATGGCACAAACAATACTTCGGAACTCATCAAATCTAAAACATTAGAAAGAGTCAATATAGCCTTAATTGGGGTGCATTCGGGTGCCGATATTATTCGCAATCACCCTTAGATCTTTCATACCCATGCTAGGTTCTGTTGACGTTTCATTCGCGGCTGCATTGGCTGCAGTTTTAGGGCCAGAATCACCGTTGAAGCGATCAGGCGATCAGGAAAAAACCCTAGCCGTAGCGGCGTTTACAATGCGCTTAATAGCTTAAAGAGTTATGACTTAGGCGAGTTTAATTTAGACTTTAACGATAAAAATGCCAAGGCTCTAATTATGTAGAGCTAACAATGATCTACGGAATGGCAGTTTGAGCCGTTAATAGCAAAGGGGCATGGTTTCCCACGCCCCTTTATGCATTCTTTAACGGTATTAAGCACGGCATGCCGTGCTTCTACAATTAAGTGCGTGGCTTCTCTACCGCGATAATTTGCAAGGTATTTGCACCTAAACCCGCTTGCGAACCCCAAGTCATAGCAAAACTATCACCAACATTGACACGCTCGTCACGCACCAAAGCCATTTTTACGTGGGCAATTTGTGCATCGCGCTCATTACCAACCGATTCTGGCATCAGCATCGGCTGAACATGACGATACAACGCCAGCTTGCGGTAAGTTGCAACATTTTGTGTCACCGCCATAATAGGTACGGCGCTGATATAGCGTGACAGCCATAGCACTGAAGTACCCGAATCAGTCAGCGCCACAATGGCACGCATCGGCAAATGACTAGCCGCATATACTGCCGCCATAGAGATCGCTTGATCGATGCGCTCTACGCCTTCGGCGGTAATAAAATCATTATCGCTTTGCATATCAGCGTGTTTTTCTACTTCTTGGCAAACGCGCAACATCGCTTCTACTGCTTCTACTGGGTACTTACCCGCAGCGGATTCAGCCGACAGCATTACCGCATCAGTACCATCCAATACCGCATTAGCAACATCAGACACTTCAGCGCGAGTTGGCACTGGGCTGCTGATCATTGATTCCATCATTTGTGTTGCGGTGATGGATAGCTTACGCATATGGCGGGCCATTTTGATCATGCGTTTTTGTAAGGCAGGTACAGCAGCATCGCCCACTTCAACCGCCAAATCGCCACGCGCCACCATAATGCCGTCAGAAGCTTCTAAGATTTCTTCTAGATTGGTAATGGCTTCAGTACGCTCAATCTTAGCAATCAAGCCCGCTTGGCTACCTGCAGCCAATAGCAAAGTGCGCGCCAAATGCATATCGCTGCCACTTTTTGGGAAAGACACCGCCACATAATCAGCCTGCAATGCAGCAGCTGTTTTAATGTCGGCCATATCTTTATCAGTCAGCGCTGGGGCAGTTAAGCCACCGCCTTGACGATTGATCCCCTTATTATTAGATAAGGTACCGCCCACCAAAACATTGGTTAATACTTTCACGCCCGTTACCGAGATGACTTCCAACTTAATCTTGCCGTCATCCAGTAATAAAATATCGCCAGGCTCTACATCATTTGGCAATTCTTTATAATCGAGGCCAACATAATCCTGATTACCCAGCTCACAAGCCGCATCCAGAGTAAACGCTGCGCCTTTTTCCAGCTCAATTTTGTTGTGCTCAAACTTACCAACGCGAATCTTCGGGCCTTGCAAATCAGCAAGAACCGCCACAGATTGCCCAAGGCGCTCTGCAATAGAGCGAACCAAATTAGCGCGGTCCGTATGGTCTTGCGCAGTGCCGTGGGAGAAATTCAGGCGAACCATATTTACCCCAGCCACAATCAGCCGTTCCAAAACCTTAGGGTCATTGGAAGCTGGGCCGAGAGTTGCAACAATCTTTGTGCCTCTAATCATTAGGTAATACTCCTGAATAAGGGAAATCTGCACATCAAGGAAAACATCAAATATCGGGCGCTTGCCCGTATTGCTTTCTTATTTCTTGATTTTGATCGCGATCATACCTACAAAACACTTACCCTGCCCAAGCACATATTCCTGCTTGAGCCTATTGTGGTAATCCCCGTCGATTACGCGGCTAAATCTAAATAGCGAAAGGCGCGTTTGTTATGCCAGTAAGCATGAGCATACGCCATCTCCATCAGGGTATTTAGATCCAAATCAGCAAGTCTGTAGTCTATTTACCAATCCGCGCCATTAACTCGGCATTCTTCGCCTTGCGCTCTTCTTTCGTCATGGCGGGCTTGGGCTTATCACCTGCCAAACGCCCGCTAATCGTAATATCATCAGGTGGCAGCTCTTTTAAAAAGCGGCTTGGCTCGGTAATTTGCCATTCACCGGCACGGCGGCGTTTGCCGCAATAGCTAATTGTTAAGCTGCGCTGAGCACGAGTAATGCCCACATACATCAGCCGCCGCTCTTCTTCTACCATATTGGTCTCAATGGAGTTTTGGTGCGGCAGGATGTTTTCTTCGCAGCCAATCAAAAACACATGTGGGTATTCCAACCCCTTAGACGCATGCAGAGTGGATAGTTTCACCGCATCTACTTCTTCTTCATCGCGGCCTTCTAACATAGTGATCAGCGCAATGGTTTGCACGATATCAATCAAGCTTTTATCGTCTTCCACGCCTTTTTTGGCAATCCACGCCACTAAATCTTGTACGTTTTTCCATTTGGCCTCGGCAGGCCGTGGGTCGTCATTTTCGTAGAGCCATGTTTCAAAATCGATAGCAAGCAGCAGCTCATTCAATAACTGCCCTGCTGGCTCTACTGGGGCGCGATCTTGCATACGGTTGATAAATTCTGCAAATAGCCTGAGGGGCTCGTACTGAGTGCTCTGCACCTGATGAATAAAGCCTTCTTCAAACACCGCCGCAAACAGCGATACATTACGATTGGCGGCATAAGTGCCCAGCTTTTCTAGGGTGACATTACCCACGCCGCGCTTAGGAGTAGTGACGGCACGGATAAACGCGGGATCGTCATCTTCATTGGCAATCAAGCGCAAATAGGCCAGCACGTCTTTGATCTCGGCCTTATCGTAAAACGATTGCCCGCCCGAAATCACATAGGGAATACGGCGGCCCCAGAGCTGCTGTTCAATAATCCGTGCCTGATGATTACCCCGATATAAAATGGCGTAATTAGAATATTTGCCATTATTTAAAAAGCGGCTTGATTCTAGGTGATCCAACACCATGGCCGCTTCTTCTTCCTCGGTCTTGGTTTCAATCACCATGATCGGATCGCCAATCCCCAGATCAGACCAAAGCTTTTTCTCAAATAATTTTGGGTTATTGCCAATCACCGCATTGGCGCAGCGCAAAATCCGCGCCATCGAGCGATAGTTTTGCTCCAACTTAATCACCTGTAGCTTAGGAAAGTCTTCCTGCAACAGCCGTAAGTTATCCACATTGGCACCACGCCAAGCGTAAATAGACTGGTCATCATCGCCAACGGCGGTGAACAGACCGGTTACGCCACTTAAAAGCTTAACCAACTGGTATTGGGTGGTATTGGTGTCTTGATATTCATCGACCAGCAAATAGCGCAGGCGGTTTTGCCATTTTTCTAAGACTTCTGGATGCGCTTCAAATAAATCCACCGGCAGGCGAATCAGATCGTCAAAATCTAGCGCTTGATAAGCAAACAGCGTGTCTTGATAAGAGCGGTAAAGCTTAGCCAGCTGCAGCTCACCTTCAGACTCCGCCATATTTTGCGCCTTATCGGGCGAGATACGATCGTTTTTCAGCATAGAAATCTGGCTCATGCTGCTACGGATCAGCTGCTTATCTGTGGTGGCGAGTTGATCGGCAATAATCTTGGCTACGTCTGCCGAATCTAGGATAGAAAACTTGGGCTTATAACCTAAATGCCGTGCCTCTTCACGCAGCATTTTTAACCCTAGCGAGTGGAAGGTCGATACCGTCAACCCTTTCAACATGGCTTTGGGCAAGAGCGCCCCCACCCGCTCCTCCATCTCGCGCGCGGCCTTATTGGTAAAGGTAATCGCGGCGATGTTTTTGGCATCCATGCCCGCCGTCTCAATTAAATACGCAATCTTCTGCGTAATCACCCGCGTTTTACCCGAGCCAGCACCCGCCAAAACCAGGCAAGGGCCGCCAAGATAAACCACAGCTTCGCGTTGCGGGGTATTTAAGAGATGCAGCATGAGAAAGACCTAGGAAGTAAAACAGCGGCCGGATTTTACCACGGACGAGGCCGCCGCTGATCGGTAGGGGGATTGCCTCGTCCGTTTGAGATATCAAATCAAAGCAACATCATTCATTTAAGAGCCTTTGGCCCCTTGATTTAGCTGCGCTCCTCCCGCTAAAACTCAACATTTTTTCTGTCGAACCCCATGCTCTCCGTGGTTCAAAATTTGGGGTTTAGCTGCATAACATCATAGCTTAAAATAAGCGCGCCAAAGCTTGGCACAACTGAGCCAGATATCGGGCGTCAATCTCATCAAAAGTGGCCAATTCGGCGGAATCAACATCCAGCACAGCCAGCACCACACCCTCACTATTCATCAGTGGTAATACAATTTCTGAGCGAGCCAACGATGAGCAGGCGATATGTCCAGCAAAGGCATCCACATCCGGCACCACTAACGTTGTGGCCTGTTGCCACGCGCTACCACACACACCGCGCCCTTTTTGAATGCGGGTGCAGGCAATCGGCCCTTGAAACGGCCCCAGCACCAATTCATTATTTTTTACAATATAAAAGCCCGTCCACAGCCAGCCAAAAGTGTGGTGTATCGCGGCGCAGGCATTGGCCATTGCCGCGATTAAATCCCTTTCGCCCTCAATCAAAGCTAAAGCTTGCGGAATCAGATTTTGATACAGCTCTTCTTTGCTATTACCCTGAATACTTAAATTTTCTGCCATTTTTATTCCACATAAATAAAGAATTATTACTCTTTTAATACCATATCAATACACATTACCGCAGCTAGAATCAATGCCCGCAAAGGATCATTTCCTGCCACGCTAGCATCGATAGAAAGCATATAGTTGTCTGCCGAAGTAAACAGCTCTTTACCTAGCCCTGCCCATTTTTTACTCACTTGCGCCAGCTGCTTGCCATCTTGGTCAAAGCTAAAGTTCCAGCTAGTCCAACTTCCTTTTAACCAACAGAGCGATTGCCCATTGGCATCGAGCAATTCAAACTTACCGCCAATTGATAATAATTTTTGTCTAAACTCACCAATTTTTTTATTCTGATGATCAAAAACCTCAACATTGGAACGAAAAATACTCACCCCACGCCGCACCGATAATAATAAAGCGCCGCTTGGCTGTGTAATCTGTACATCAAATGGCGTCATGCGTTTGTAATCTGTAAAACGCAAGACTTTAGTAAGCATGCCTAAATTTGGCTCACGGCACTCCAAAATAACTTGCCCGTTCTCTGGATCTAAAATATCAAAATTATTGGCCGCTTTAAAAATGCCCAAGTGCTCTTTTACAAAAAACTGATTGCGATCCAACACAGCATTCATCACTTTACTTCCCTCGTTGTATTGCCCCAAGCGGGGATGAAGTATGATGCCAGCTAAAAGCGATTAGCAAGCGATCGTGCTATGTACAAACATCAGATCCCCCTAGGGAATTCAATGATTCAAATTTCTGATCTCACATTTGATTACACCGGCCATCGGGCGCTCAATCAGCTCAATCTACAGGTAGAGCGTGGCAGCGTAACCGCACTAGTTGGGGCAAACGGGGCAGGTAAAACTACCTTGATGCGCTGCATCGCTGGCCTAGAAACACCGTTAGCAGGCTCAATCACCGTGGCGGGGCTAGATGTGCAAGAGCAACCACGCACAGTGCATAGGCAGATGGGCTATTTATCTGACTTTTTTGGCCTTTACCAAGAGCTCACCGTGGCTCAGTGCTTGGAATACGCCGCAGCATCGCAAGGTTTAGCCAAGGATGCGATTGCTGATGCAATCAGTACGACTGCAGCGCGCCTATCTTTAAGTGATAGGCTAGGGCAAAAAGCCAGCAGCCTATCGCGCGGCTTACGTCAACGCGTGGCAATTGGCCAAGCGATTATTCATGCTCCGCAAGTTTTACTGCTTGATGAGCCCGCATCTGGGCTAGATCCTGAAGCACGCAATGAGCTAGCGATTTTATTTCGCCAATTGCAGGCCAGCGGCATGACGCTTTTGGTGTCCTCACATATTTTAGCCGAATTAGAAGCCTACTCCAGTCATATGCTGGTACTTAGGGATGGCAAAATCCTTGAACACCGCGCCCTGCACCAAGGCCTAGCCAGCAAAGCATTACAGCTCAGGCTTGCCAGCCCCAACGATAAGCTCATTGAGATTTTAAGCGCCCACCCCGCGATTAATCTCAGCAAAGCCGATACCTTGCATGCCGAGTTTGATTTCAATGGCAATAGCGCAGAGCAAGCACGGTTACTGGCCGAGCTCATCCAAGCGGGCCTTGCGATTACGAGCTTTGGTGAGCAAAACTTGCAGCAAGCTTATTTGCGCTCGATAGAAGGTGGAAAATCATGAACCCAGAATTCAAACGCAATCTATGGCTCAACTTTTCTCTGCACCGCTTAATCGGCATGCCCGCTATTTTGGGGCTAATTTTTTTAGCCGTGGCAATGAACGGGCAAGCCAATCACGTAGGCAGTTCAGCGGCGATGCTGTTTGTTGGCATTGTTTGGCTATGGGGCACAAAAAACGCCGCAGCAGCAATCGGTGATGAGCAAAGAGATCACACCTGGGATCAGCAAAGAATGAGTGCGCTCAGCCCGTGGGCAATGACGTGGGGCAAGTTATTGGGTGCAACCTTATTTAACTGGTACGGCGGGGCGATTTGTATCTTGGTATTGCTGATTAGCGATCTTGCTAAAGACCCAATTAATACATTGCTCAAAGCGCTATCGCTGATCGCTATGAGCCTGTTGCTCCACGGCGCAGCGCTAGTGATGAACTTACAGCTAGGCCAGTCAGATTTCGCCCAAAATCGCCGTGGCAGCTTTAATTTACTCCTCGCGATTCCAGCCCTCTTTTTCATGCCCAGCGTGTTTGAACTCAGCGAAACCCCCATCACTTGGTGGGATATCAGCTTTATGCCCCTGCAATTTCAGCTCTTAGCGGGCAGTTTCTTTGCTGTTTGTAGCATCTTTGCGGCTTGGCGACTCATGCAAAATGCCTTGCAAGTGCGCACACAGCCTTGGGCTTGGCCAATATTTGCCTGCCTACTCACCGCTTTTTTAGCAGGGTTTAATCACGAAAATCTGCCGATGCTCGGCCTAATTATTAGCAGCAGCATGACCTACGCAACGCTATTTTCTGAGCCTAATAGCATCACCATTTGGCAGCGCATCCAGCAACGGATTCAAGCCAAAAACTGGCATGGGGCACTGATTAACTTACCGCTCTGGCCTACTACTCTCATACTCTCATTTGCGTTTTCCTTACTCGCAACGGGGGCCGCTCCAAGCGAGCTTTCCAGCATCACCACCGCTCCGCTCTCCATTGCGTTGATGTTACTACGAGATAGTGCCGTTTGCGTATTCCTTGCCTTTGGCCCCAAGCGTGGCGTCGCTAATAGCCTGCTTTATCTAGCATTGATTAATGGCCTACTTCCATTTTTGGCCCATAGCAGCGACTTACCGAGCGTGGCTTATTTAATTATGCCAATCAACCATCCAAGCTCAATCGCCAGTATTCTCATCAGCGCCATTCATGCCCTCATGGCTATCGCCTTAGCATTTTGGAGATGGCAAGCCCTGCAATCAGCCCAACGTTAAGCCAAGCGATTAATCGGCGAAGAAAGTGATTTACCTTGCGATCGAACAAGCTTCAAAGAAATGGACGATGCCGATTCAAAGCTGGCGGATGGCGCTGAATCGTTTCGTTATAGAATTTGGTGACCGGCTGAACGGCCACCAGTCATTCCAAAGGCATTTACACAGAAAGATTTACAGGCTCGGTAAATTGCCCTGCGTCATCAACAAAACGTCCTTTTACTACATTCATGGCAATCGTTTCGCTTTTAACCAAATCATCAGAATTAGCCTGAGCTTCCTTTCATTTTGCAAACTCTTCATTGCTAAAGCTAGCCTGCTTCATTAGATCTTGTAAAGAAATACTGCCTTCACTAGGCCTTGGCGCAATGCTACCGCCATAAAATCCCAATAAATCCGCTGATAATCTTGTGGCCGTGCTTTCTTGCCATTACGAATATCCAGCACATCCCAATATTGCTTCTCATATTTAGCATCACCCGTAATCACATAGGTTCGCGCTAGGCGAGTGAGATCATCCGAGCTCTGCCGTAATTCATCCGCCAGCAAATAAGAGTTATAACGCTGTAACTCTGCTTGGCTAAGCGCATCGGCGCTTTGCTTCAGTAAAATGGCCGAGTTTAATTAGTAGCAGTAAGGTAAAAGCCGCTAATGCACCCACCGTCAAAAACATACCTTTTACACTACGCATACAATCATCCCTATTAGCTAATCGCCCTGTATCAGCCTAGCACTACGCACCCGAATCGCAGGGCATTGTGGGCAGCTGTCGGCTAGATGCGGTAGCGCCGTAGTCATTATATTGAGTTAGATGGTGATGCTTTATGCTGAATAAACCGCCTAAGCCATCCTACTTGCTTGCTTAAAATACCCTAGCACAGGCAGATGACAGCCGCAGCTTACTCACACACTTTCCCATCCCCATAGCGTTCTGCCTTAAAATAGCTTTTTTTCTCTTACGCGACGCCGCCACGATGAAAATCGCCATTGCCCAGCTCAACCCTATTGTCGGTGACCTTGCCGGCAATACCACCAAGATTTTTGCTGCTGCCGCTCAGGCCAAAGCTGAGGGCGCGGATATTTTGCTGACCCCAGAGCTGGCGCTATGCGGCTATCCGCCAGAAGACTTATTGCTACGCCCAGCTTTTTTGGCGGAGTGCGCCACCGCCGTCGGCCGTTTTATTGATGAGCTAGATGGCATCACCTTGGTCTTGGGCTATCCGCGCGCCAGTGGTGGTGAGCGCTTTAATAGTGCCATCGTGATTCGGGATGGCAATGTACTTGGCCGCTACGACAAACTGCTGCTACCTAATGACCAAGTCTTTGACGAAGTACGCTACTTCTCGCCAGGCTATTCGCCCTTGGTATTTGAGCAAGAAGGCGTGCAGATTGGCCTCGCCATTTGTGAAGATATCTGGGACGTAGAACCGGCTTCTGCTGCGGATGACGAAGGTGCAGAGCTTTTATTAATTTTGAATGCTTCCCCATACAATCAAGCCAAGCAATCCACCCGCCGAGAAGTGGTGGGCCAGCGCGTGGAAGAAACGGGCATGGCGATGGTGTATTGCAATATGGTGGGCGGCCAAGACGAGCTGATTTTTGACGGCCAATCCTTTGCACTGGATAAATTTGGTGAGCTGGTAGCCCAATTACCAGCGTTTAAGGAAGAGCTCGCCTTTATTGATTACCAACAAGGCAATCTGAAGCCCGCTGCCATTACTGCAGATTTAAGCGATGAAGCCAGCAGCTATCAGGCGCTGGTACTCGGCGTGCAAGATTATATTGGCAAAAATAAATTCCCAGGCATCTTGCTGGGTTTATCCGGCGGGATTGATTCAGCGCTCACGCTGGCGATTGCTGTGGACGCACTGGGTGCAGATAAAGTGCACGCCGTGATGATGCCATCACGTTATACCGCGGATATCAGCGTGGACGATTCGCGCGAAATGATTAAAATCTTGGGCTGCAAATATTCAGAAATCGAAATTTGGCCGATTTATGAAGCCTTTATGTATGCCTTGAGCGATGAATTTGAGGGCCAAGCTGCGGACACCACCGAAGAAAACCTGCAAGCGCGCGCACGCGGCACCTTGCTAATGGCTTTATCCAATAAATCCGGCAAACTGGTCCTCACTACCGGCAATAAATCAGAAATGACCACCGGCTACGCCACTCTTTACGGCGATATGGCAGGCGGCTTTGCGGTGCTAAAAGACGTGGCAAAAACGCTAGTTTATCGCCTATCTAGCTGGCGCAATACCCAAGGCATGGTGATTCCAGAGCGAATCATTACTCGCCCACCTTCTGCGGAACTTCGCCCAGATCAAACCGACCAAGACTCATTGCCTCCCTACGAAACGCTGGATGCAATCTTGCAAGCCTATGTGGAAGAAAACCTCAGCCGCGCAGAGATTATCGCCAAGGGTTTTGCCAAGGCCGATGTAGATCGCGTGGTGCATTTGCTGACCATCAATGAATACAAACGTCGACAAGCACCGGTAGGCCCACGCATTACCCACCGCGCATTTGGCAAAGACTGGCGCATGCCCATTACCAACCGTTTTTCGATGTAAAAAACCCAGGGCACGGCATGCCGTGCCCCAACAAACTTCACTCTGGATGACCCATGCTTAAGCTAGACCGCTACACGCGTATTGCCAGTTATTTCATAATTGGGTTATTTCTACTTATCGTCATGTTGAATCACCTACTTCCCGCCTTACTCGTTGGCCTACTCGTTTATGAGTTGGTTGCCCAAGCCGCCCAAGCCCCTTTTATTTGCCGCCTGCCCCCCAAACGTGCCAAACCTGTTGCCCTAGTTATCTTTTCCGCCTTTATTATCTTACTGCTGGTCTTACTGGGCTTTAGCTTAGCCTCCGTATTCCATGGCGAATCGGCATCCATGCCCAGCATTATGCGTAAATCAGGCGAAATTGCCGAAGCCTTGCATCATGAGCTAGCTAACTGGCTACCCGCTTGGATGCTAGAAAGCCTGCCACAAGATGTAACGGCGTGGAAAACCGCTTTTTACGAATGGTCAGATAAGCACATCGCCCAATTGCAGCAAATTGGTGCCCGCACCAGCCATACGCTGGCGCAAATGCTGATCGCTATGGTGATTGGGGCCATGCTGTCCTTGCACCACAACAACCAAGATAAAGCCCCCTTGCTCGATGCCCTACAAAGCCGCTGCGCCCGCTTGGCTCATTCCTTTAAGCAAATCGTCTTTGCCCAAGTACGCATTTCTGCACTTAATACATTTTTCACCTTGATCTACTTGGCCATTGTTTTACCTTCCTGCGGCGTTTCGCTACCGCTTACCAAAACATTAATTGTCATTACCTTTTTAGCAGGCTTACTGCCTGTGATTGGTAATCTGATTTCTAACACTGCCATTGTGGCCGTTAGCATGAGCGTTTCTGCCTCGGTAGCGGCAGGTTCATTAGCGTTTTTAGTGATCATTCATAAGTTTGAGTATTTTTTAAATGCGCGCATTGTGGGCGGACGTATCCATGCTTTTGCTTGGGAGCTACTTCTAGCCATGCTATTGATGGAAGCCATATTTGGCCTACCAGGCCTTGTGGCTGCGCCCATTTTCTACGCCTATTTAAAGAACGAATTAAAAGAAGCACAATTGATTTAAGCCCTCCATATCGCTAGGGTCTGTTGACGTTTCATTCGCAATTGCGCTGAGCTGGGAAACAAACGTCAACGGAGTCTAGGCAAAGCGGTGCAAAAATCTGCCGTATCTTTAGTAAGCATCCCCAAATTCATGCGCTGCCAGTGATTGATGACCATCATCCGGTCGGACTATTACGCCACCATGAAGTCATCAAATACTTTGGCGGCCCTTTTACCCACAAGCTTTACGGGAACAAGCCTTGCAAAACACTTATGGATTGCGCCCCACTGATTGTGGAGCGCTCCACCAGCCTGCAAAAGCTATTCCAATTAATCACCGCAGGCCATTACTGAATTACAAATCCGCGCCGCACGCCAATCCACTGACCTTATTGCCAGGCAATGTGTCCATTCAAGAATATATGAAAGTGCGACTTACAGAGCAGCGCCCGAAGCCATATAACGATGTATACGGCTATGCCCGTGGCGATGGCATGATTCAGATGTTGGGTACTACTGCTTAGCATTGCCGACCCGCAACTTGATTTTTTGACCATATTGGCGGCAATGATTTTATGGTGCTGTTTCGCTCCCCATACTGGAAAAACCGCTGCCAGCGCTGACTCAAATAATTTGAGCAAAGGGTAAAAAGCTTGTTTAGGCCTGAACACGTTTTAGAAAAGACTATAGCAATGAGGATCGCCGAGGAGTGGTACAGAATTTTCCACTCAGCAGCCTATCTATTGGGGTGATTGAAGCTCGGCAAAATCGCTACCCTACCCATCACGAAGCTACTGCTGCCACCCACGCCAAGCATCTAACCAAAAGCAAACAAGGAAACAGCTTGTTTGTAGAGCCGCGCAAAGTAGAGCATTCAAGCGCAGGGCTCTCGCTTTAAGCGGGGAGTTAGCCAAAGAAAAGCGTCCTCTATACCTTATCAGACAAAAAACCTAAAGACCAATCCACGCCATATTCTGCATTCGCTAAATCAAGCAGAGGCTGCAAACTCGTTAGCAGAGCAGGTAGATGTGGCGCAACCTCGGCTTGCTGACCCTTATGCAGCATCAATAAAGCATCTGCTAGCGATAATACCGGCAGCCGGTTTACATTCTCATCCGGCATTAAAATACGATCAGAGCCAATAGAGCCATACAGCCTTGTCGTGGCCTTATTAAACAAAGCAGGAGCCGAATGAGTATCGTCATGCCAAGAGTTTGCCACCGCCACACTAGCGGTCACCGTTAAACGCTCATCCCGATAATTAATTCTTGCTGCGGCCACGCCTTGCCTTAAGCGATCGGCCATAACTCGTACTTCTGATAAAGATGTGCCAGGCGCCACAATCGCAAACTGTGGCCCGCCCACATGTGCCAAGGTGTCTTCTCGGCGCAATTTTGCTGCCAATAGCTTAGCCAACAAACTCAACATTTGACTTGCTAAGCGCTCACCGAGCTTTTGCTTTAGTGGCTGATAATGATCGATCTCTAATAAGAGTAAAGTGACTTCAGAATTATGCCGTAGCGCATAGGCCATAGATTGCTCCATTTGCAACATCAGCAAATTCGAGCTAGAAACCCCTGTCGTGCTATCCCGAGCGATTTCCTGCGCTTTTTCCGTCCGAGCGATGACTAGCTCTTGCTGAACTGCGGCCAATTGAATATTAGCCGCAACACGTGCTAGCATTTCAGTTTTATCAGTTGATTTTGTAATGAAATCTGTGGCACCACATTCAACACATTTTTGCTTGGTGGCGTCGTCTTCTTCGCCCGAGATAATAATCACGGGCAAAAAATACAACCGACCATCACCAGCGCTACGCACACGGGCCAATAAACCCAAGCCATCGAGCTCCGGCATGGTTAAATCAGAAATGAGTACCTGAATGCTTTCATCGTCTAAAAGACGCTGCCATCCCGCCTCACCATCAGCCTCTTCGATGACATCGTAAGCAATGCCAAGGTGCTTTTTGATTGTTGCGCGCACAATACGAGAATCATCCACGACAAGAATGCGCGGCAAAGGAAAGTGTTCTGAATCCACTAGCGACATCTAATCAGACCTATCTTACATCGTTGATAGAATTTAGCATAAACGCATACGCTCTGCCGATATACGGTAAAACCTTCCACCTTAAACCCTATAAGATTCAGGCTAGACCACAAGGAGCGGGCATTATGAACATAAATTTGCAGCTTCAGCTGAGCATCGCCCCACTAACATACTTTGAAGCGAAATGTTGCCTTCGCAGCTTGGCACGTGAAGGCATTGTAACCCTATGGAATGAGCAGCGCTCTTTAAGTCGTGACACTTGCCTATTAAACCTTAGCGCTGAATACATCAGCTCTGATAGCCCTCTATGGCTTTGCGAGCGTCTCGCGGCAGCCATCTGGAAAGAAGCTGGGCGTTTTGTACGCCTTACTAGCTTAGTAACAAGCGACAACGAAACCGAACATTTATTTATTTTTGAAGAAGTAGATTACCAGCGCTTAATGCCCGCATTTAGGCTAAGAATGCCGCCATTACGCCGATAATTTAAAGCACAGACAAACAAAAACCCCAGCCGAGGCTGGGGTTTTCTTCACTCGAACATCTACAGAATTAGGCCATAGCCTTGATTGCTGCAGACAGACGGCTCTTATGACGAGCTGCCTTGTTCTTGTGGAAGATTTCTTTATCAGCGATACGATCGATGATGCTGACGGACTGTTGGAAGACAGTCTGAGCCGCAGCTTTATCACCTGCTTCCACAGCCTTCAGCACCTTTTTGATCGCGGTGCGGAAAGCGGAACGCTGGCTGGTATTGTGCTGGCGGGCTTTCTCAGCCTGACGTGCACGCTTGCGAGCTTGGGCACTGTTAGCCATGTTTTGAAACTCCTGAGACGGGCTTGCCCAAAAAGCGGGCTAATTCGGAAACCGGCGATGATAGCCCCACTTTTAGATTCTGGCAAGCACTTCTAACCAGGGAGCATCAACAAAGCACCACACGCAAAAAAAACGCCTCATTTTCTAGTAAACTCCACCAGCATTCGCATAGCTTGCAACACAGATAAGATCCAGCCTTATAATTACGCCCTCACTACTCAAACCCTCCGGTATGAACCTTCTTAAAGCACTGGCCGCAGTTAGCTCCATGACGCTAGTTTCACGCATATTAGGTTTTGTGCGCGACACCATTATTGCCCATGTATTTGGTGCAGGCGCTGCCACCGACGTCTTTTTTACCGCCTTTAAACTGCCCAATATGCTGAGGCGTATTTTTGCTGAAGGTGCATTTTCACAAGCCTTTGTCCCTACACTGGCAGAATATAAAACACGTAAAGGCGAACAAGAAACCAAAGAATTTGTCGCTAAAATTGCTGGTGTGCTGACATTGGTTTTAGTTTTAATCACCTTGCTCGGTGTTTTAGCAGCACCTGCGATTATTTATTTTTCTGCGGCAGGTTTTGCCAAAAACCCAGATAAATTCAATCTAGCGGTCGAGCTACTCCGCTATATGTTTCCCTATATTTTGCTGATTTCTCTATCGTCCTTGGTCGGCAGTATTCTCAATACCTATAACCGTTTTTCTGTTCCTGCCTTTGTCCCCACGCTTTTAAATATTTCATTTATTGCCTGCGCACTGTGGCTGGCCCCGTTGATGGATCGGCCCATTTTTGCGCTTGCGATCGCCGTTCTGATTGGAGGTGTGGCCCAACTTTGCTATCAGCTGCCACATCTAGCCAAGCTGGGGATGCTGATGTGGCCCAAGCTAGATTTAAAAGATGAAGGGGTATGGCGAGTCATCAAGCAAATGGGCCCGGCTATTTTTGGTGTATCGGTGGCGCAAATCAGCTTGATTATTAATTCTAACCTCGCTTCTTTCTTGGCTTCAGGCAGTGTTTCATGGATTTACTATGCAGACCGGCTGATGGAATTCCCAACTGGCGTGCTTGGCGTTGCGCTAGGGACGATTCTACTGCCCAGCCTAGCCCGCAGCCATGCTAGCGGCGATCAAGTCAGCTACGATCGTTTATTGGATTGGGGCTTGCGTCTATGCATCATGCTTTGCCTGCCCGCCACGGTGGCTTTAGCCATCCTTGCCGAGCCTCTGGTGCTTACCCTATTCCAAGGCGGCAAGTTTTCTATGCACGATGCCTTAATGACCCAGCAGGCGCTGGTGGGCTATAGCGTGGGTTTAATTGGGCTGATCCTGATTAAAATCCTCGCCCCTGCGTTTTATGCAAGGCAGGAAATTAAAACTGTGGTGCGTATCGGCATTATCACGCTCTTAGTCACCTTGGCGATCAACCTGATCTTCTTGTACACCCTGCCTTTCAAGCACGCAGGGCTCACGCTGGGGATGAGCTTGGGTGCATGCCTGAATGCAGGCTTGCTGTACCGCACGCTGCGTTTACGGGGCTATTACACGCCACAAGCCGCATGGAAGGGCTTTATGCTGCGCATCCTATGCGGCGTAATCGCCATGAGCGCCCTGCTACTCGTGCTATTGCACTTTATGCCGGCTTTTGCCGAAATGAGTAAGCTGGTCCGAGTTGGCTGGCTCAGTGTCTTGGTGGTTGCGGGTGCAGGGGCCTACTTTGCAGCGCTATTTGCCTTGGGCTTTAGACCCAAGGACTTCTCACGCAAGGCAATTACGGATTAGTGAATCATCGTTAGGCGGATTTGCCCTCCCCTTGCTCGCCACCAGCTCATTTCACGTTAAACAGAGGTATCAATGAAGCTGCTAAGAAAAATCATTGTGGGCATGATGTTTGGATTTATTTGTCACCCTTCTTGGGCTGCTGATGGATTTGACCTGCTGCGAGAAGAGAAAATAGGCAATCTACGGATTGATCTTCCTGAGAAAGAAGTCAAAAAAGCCATCAGCTGCAAGGAAAAACGAGGGGCAGATAAATTATGGGGGGCAGATGAGGCCTATCATCAGGAGTGGGCCTATGCCGATTGTGGTATTACGTTGGATATTGTTTCTGATAAAAAACGAGGCGCAAAGAAAATAGCATCAATCTCCCTATTTGCGCCCAGCACTTTAAGTACCCGCCGTGGCATCCGGATTGGCAGCTCCATGCAAGAAGTGATGAAAGCCTACAAACCTTATTGGAATAAAGAGGAAAGTGACACCCATCATTTTATAGCTGGCAGCATCTATGGCGGACTAATCTTTAGCCAAGAGAAACAGAAAGTGAAAAGTATTTTTCTTGGTGCCGCGGCTGAATAAAGAAAATCTTGCAATAAGGCCCAAGCCATTATATTTTTCCCAATAAAAAAACCCACGAATCGCTTCGTGGGTTTTTTATTGGGTGCTCGCTAAATTACAAAACTTTAGCAATCGCATCCGCTACGTAATCGATATTTTTAGTATTAAGTGCAGCCAAACAAATACGCCCAGTCGATACCGCGTAAATACCGTATTCGTCTTTCAACACTTCAACTTGCGCCGCTGTCAGGCCGGTATAGGAGAACATACCGCGCTGAGCCGCTACAAAGCTAAAGTCTTGCGCTACGCCGCGCTCAGCCAGTTTTGCAACCAAGCTGGTACGCATGGCGCGGATGCGATCACGCATACCGGCTAATTCGTCTTCCCATTGCTGGCGTAGTTCTGGGCTCGCCAATACCGCAGCCACCACCGCACCACCGTGAATAGGTGGGTTGGAGTAGTTGGTACGAATCACGCGTTTCAGCTGACTCAATACACGAGCAGCCTCTTCACGACTTTCTGTCACGATAGACAAAGCGCCTACGCGCTCGCCATACATCGAGAAGCTTTTAGAAAATGAGCTGGAAACAAAGAATTGCAGACCAGAAGCAGAGAACAAACGCACTGCAATGGCATCTTCCTCAATACCATCGGCAAAACCTTGGTAAGCCATATCTAGGAACGGCACTAAATGACGTTCACGGCAGGCGTCTACGACTTCGGCCCACTGCGCATCACTCATGTCCGCGCCAGTTGGATTGTGGCAGCAAGCATGCAGCACTACGATAGAGCCTGCAGGCATACTTAACAGAGCGGCCTTCATGCCCACAAAATTAACACCACGAGTCGCTACATCGTAATACGCGTAGTTTTCAACTTTGAACCCCGCCGATTCAAACAAAGCGCGATGGTTTTCCCAGCTTGGATCACTGATATAAACACTGGCATTGGCATCTAAGCGTTTGAGCAAATCAGCGCCAATTTTCAGAGCACCAGTACCGCCCAAAGCTTCTGCCGTGACCACTCGGCCCGATGCGACTAACTCACTTGTCGCACCAAATACCAAATCCTGCACCGCTTTATTGTATAAACCAAGGCCTTCAATCGCTTGGTAGCCACGTGGTGGCTGTGCATCCATACGGGTTTTTTCTGCTGCTTTTACCGCAGCCAGCAATGGGATTTTGCCATTGTCATCGTAATACACACCCACACCTAAATTAACCTTACCAGCGCGTGTATCGGCATTAAAGGCTTCATTCAGACCCAAAATAGGATCGCGGGGGGCCATTTCTACTGCGGCAAAAATCGAGGATGTCATCCGAGGCTCCAAAAAGTAATAGGGAAGGCTGGCTTGTAATTGGCATAAAAGCACAAATTCACAGTGGCTAATTTTAGCATGCTGAGCTTAAACACGGCCCTTTCCTTGTAAGCTAAACGCTTAAACAAACAAAGGAGCCCTGATCCAGCTGACTATCGGTAATGATGCGCACCTAATAGCTGGCGGCTTATCTCTAGTTAAGGGTTAATGGCTCAACCAACTTCACCACCTGGCGCACACCCGATACGCGACTAGCCGCACGTGCAGCAGAGTCTGCAATCTCGGGTTTGCTCACTCCCATCAGGTAAACCACGCTGCGCTCAGTAATCACCTGCAAGTGCAACGCATCAGCATCATTTGCATCGGTCAGCAAGGCGCTTTTAACCCGTGCCGTGAGTTGCGTATCATAAAGACGATTTGCAGCGGTAGAAGGTGTTGTAACCACGATTTCATTGTGGATTTTGCGAACTTTCGCTTGCCGCTGGGCAATCTCGTACGCCTTTGCTTTGGCGGCTTCATCTGGCACTTCGCCAGTTAACAAAATCACGCCGTTAAAAGCACTGACGTTGATATGCGCTTTGTCTTTCCACGTATCAATTAAATCACTACTAATTTGTGAGCTTAAGTCAAAATCAGTTTTGATAATTTCAGATTTACGCGGATCCGAGCCAACCATTGCACCCACCGCCACACCACCAACCAGTAAAATAGGCACGCAAGCAGATAAAGACGCTGCCAGCCCCATTGCGAGTAGTGCGTTTTTTAGCCGCATCATTCGCCACCTAGCAGCATATAGTCCACCGTATCGCATAAGGCATGAATCATGGTGATGTGTACTTCCTGAATCCTGGCGGTGCGCTGTACCGGCACACACAAATGCACATCATCGCCAGATAAGATCTCGCCAATTTGCCCACCATCGCGCCCAGTAAAAGCAATCACATTCATTTGCCTATCATGAGCTGCGTGAATGGCGGAAATCACATTGGCCGAATTACCCGATGTAGAAATCGCAATCAGCAAATCACCTGGGCGCCCTAGTGCATGCACTTGCTTAGAGAAAACCAAGTCATAGTCGTAATCATTGGCAATCGCAGTAATTGCGGAGGTATCTGTCGATAAAGCCACCGCAGCCAAACCCGGACGCTCACGCTCAAAACGCCCGACCATTTCAGCAGCAAAATGCTGAGCATCGGCGGCTGAGCCCCCATTACCGCAGGTTAAAATTTTCCCATCGGAGATAAAGGTTTGCACCATTTTCTCTGCGCCAATTCGAATACCGGGGGAGAGCAATTCCATCGCCATTTGTTTGGCGTCGATACTATCTAGAAAATGCTGTCGAATACGTTGTGCTAAATCCATTTTTATCCCTCAGTGGCGTCTATACAGTTTTTGAGCCAGTTGATTGTTTCCCCTTCAATGCAAATTGCATCAAAGCGGCAAAGTGGCAAAGGAGAAACTTTTAATAGGTAATATTGAGCCGTTGCTCGCAGTTTAGCGCGTTTTGCTGGGCCTATGCTGGCAGCCGCTCCGCCAAAGCGCGTATTACGGCGCTGCCGTACTTCTACAAATACTAAGGTGTTACCGTCTTTAGCGACTATGTCAATTTCACCACGTTTGCATTGCCAATTACGTGCAATGATTTTTAAGCCCTGCTGCTGCAAGAAAATCACCGCCGTATTTTCAGCAGCAAGCCCTAGAGTATTCATGGAGCAGGATTGACTGCTGGGCGATCATCGCCACTATTAAAGCTATTAAGCACCAGCTCCCGTTCTATTAACCCTCCGCTTCCCATACTGATATGCCCGCTTAACCCATCAAAATTAATTTCTGCTTTGCTGCTTAATAAAATAGCCAGCTTCCAAGCATCCACCCCCAGTGCAAATAATCTTTCCACATCGTTGGATGGGGATCGGATGCGATTCAGCAAGGCATACTCGCTATTATCAGATTGTAAAATCCAAGGCGTTTCTAAATAACGAATACCACTCATATCCACCATCGCCATTTTACTTAAATTGCCAGGGTTAATTTGGCTCGTGGCAAAAACGGGACGCTCATTCCCTATAAAAGGCCGAGACAGGCGTGTTTGTCGTGCATTGGCGGCAAAAAACACTGAATCATGCTCGCCATCTTTTAATTGATTACGCAAATCCTGCGCTTGGCTACGTGCGTCTTTCAGCATAAAAACCTTAGGCAGCACGCTATTTATTTCTTTCCAAGAATCCACAAAGCCCTGCACCATCCTAGCGGATAGCGGGCTATCACCTTGCAATACCAAGGGCATGCGCAAGCCCTCATCAAACATCTGCCTAGCCGCTTGCTGTGCCTCTTGCTCTATAGAGAGAGAAAAACTATAGAGGTGGGCGCGGCGCAAAGTGCGTTCATCAAATGAATTTAAAGCAATCACCGGAATATCAAAATCACCAATATCCGCTAAGTAATTAATCGAAGGCTTAGTTAAAGGCCCAATCACTGCGAGCGCTCCTTGATCGTGCAGGCGCTGAAACTGCTCAAATACCTCCGCCGGCACATCATCGGTATCAAAAACTTTAACCACAGGCAATTCAGCATTTCCGTTGGCCGTCGCTGCAGCCAAGACCCCAGCCTTAATCGCATCTACAGCTGGACGCATCACCTTACTTTTGCCTGGTAATAAAACCGCGATAAAGCCAGCCCCCTCCAAGGGCTTGGTTTGCACACTTGTGTTTACGGGCACACCTTTTTGCTCAACAGCGCTCACCACAGCAGTAGCAATCGAATACGTTGGTTTATTCTCTGCATGAGGTACAACAGGAGCAGCTGCGCAGCCAGCTATGGCAGTTAAGAGAAGAGCACCGTATAGTACGGCTCCTAGCGCACTGCGCCATTCCGAAGCAAAAAGGAGAGCCTTGGCGTGCATACCGAATCCATTCCTATTATTAAGTCCGCATTATATGTGGTCGCAACCCCTATCGGTAACCTTAACGACATGACGCCTCGCGCCATTGCTGCCTTAAAAGGTGCCGATGTGATCGCAGCGGAAGATACCCGAGTCACTGGGCAGTTACTTAAACACTTTAATATTTCAACGCCGATGGTGTCTTTGCGTGAGCACAATGAACACAGCATGGCTGAAAAACTCGTCGCCCGCATGCTTGCGGGTGAAACAATTGCGCAAGTATCCGATGCAGGAACCCCCGCAGTATCAGATCCTGGCGCACTGCTCGCTGCAGCAGCCCATGCCGCAGGATGCAAAATCATTCCTGTACCAGGTGCCTCAGCACTGACTACCGCTCTTTCTGCTAGTGGCTTTGTATCCCCACACGCCTTGTTTTATGGTTTCTTACCGCCAAAAAATAAACAGCGTTGTGATGCACTGGCGGTGCTTAAAGAACAAAGCTTCATTACCGTATTCTATGAAGCCCCGCACCGTATCGTTGATTGTTTAGCCGATATGGCCGCAGTGTTTGGCCCAGAACGTGAAGCCGTACTTTGCCGTGAAATCACCAAAACCTTCGAAACTATCCGACGCCTACCACTGGGCGAACTCGCAGCATGGGTGGCCAGCGATAGTAATCAAGAACGTGGTGAATCTGTGATTGTGGTGAATGCCGCCCCAAAAGCAGAAAAAGCAAATGGCGCAGATTATGACAAAATATTACTCCCCCTAATTGCCGAGCTACCGCTCAAACAAGCAGTTGCCCTAGCAGTATCCATTAGCGGGGCACCTAAAAATGCCCTCTATGAACGTGCATTAGAGCTAAAAAACAGCGCAAAAGGCAAGGAACCTTCGGCTTAAACACAGGGCTTGCTGACTCATTCATCTATTTACCGCTTTTTTTATTCAGCATTGGCGAATGCAGCAGCAAGATTGATATAAAAAATAATCTTTTATATCAATACACTATGTAATACCCTAGAAAACAAAATCTACTTTTTGTAAATAACGCTTGCCAGCGGAAAAGTGTTCCTACATAATTCGACTCCTGCACTGAACGAGCCCGGGTGGCGAAATTGGTAGACGCAAGGGACTCAAAATCCCTCGCCGCAAGGTGTGTCGGTTCGAGTCCGACCCCGGGCACCACTCGTTAAGTACATGATAAATTAAGGATTTCAAGGCTTAGCCTGAAATCCTTTTTTTTCATCTATTGCATGCCTCACTTCTCCCTTATAACACATAGCAATACCCCGCCACCCTCAACACAATTAGCTATACTAGCCATTTTGAAGGAGAACTATTTTGCAACTCGAACACCTTGTCGCGGTTAACGATCCATCCAACGATTTAGTTCTAACTCGCGCCGAGCTTTGGAAAGGGCTATTAATACGCGCCGAATACCCCGACATCTTTATGTCGCACGTCGACCACGTTGAAATCATTGAGCGCAGCGCTGTACATCTACTGCGAACAATGATTATCGGCGCAATGCATATCCAAGATCGCATCCACTTAGTGCACGAACAGCACATCCGCTACGATACCGAGCCCAATGAGCAACATGGCGGCGGCACACTACTGATGCTGATCGAAGAGCCTGAAACCGACATGCTATTTGTGCGCTTTCATTACCAGACACCTCAAGATGATCAAGGCGAAGAAGCGGAATATACAAAATTTTTGAAAGCTGCATGGCAGCAAAATGATGTAGAAACCATTAAGAAAATTCGCGAATTGGCTACTGAAGGTTTGCTAGCGGTAAAACATTAAGCACCGAAGACTACGCCAGAGTGCGACCAAGGCGACCCCAACACCTTGGCTGCTAAACGCTTCTGCGCAGCTACAAACCAAGCACAAGCGCTTAAAGATTGGTGAAATCAATTTCACCAACATGGTTAAAGACATAATCTGGTTTATAAGGGAACTGCTCAATCATTCCCATAGTTGATACGCCAGAAAGCACTAAGGCGGTTTTCATTCCAGCCTCCATCCCACCAACAATATCCGTATCCATCCGATCGCCCACCATCAAGGTGTCTTCTGGGTGTACGCCCAATTTACGCGTTGCAAGTGTCATCATTAGTGCATTAGGCTTGCCGACAATATATGGCTTCTTACCGGTCGCCGCCGAAATCGCAGCCAAGATAGTCCCAGCGGCAGGCTCACTCCCTCCTTCCACCGGATCAATCATATCTGGATTGGTACCAATAAATTTGGCACCGCCATCAATAAAGCGCACTGCTTTTTTCATTTGTTCAAAATTAAAGCTACTTGATTTGGCGACAACAACATAATCAGGCTTACTTTCTGAAATAGAAAACCCAACATTATAAAGCTCATTAACCAAGCCACCTCCACCAATAATAAATACCGTCGCACGCTCTTTCTGGCTACGTAAAAACATAGCTGTCGCCATAGCGCTAGTAATGAAATTACCCTCAGTTAAGCCATGAATACCCATCGCTTCTAGTTTTAATTTTAAATCGAGAGGCGTTTGCTCTGCATTATTCGTTAAAAACAGAAAGGGCAATTGAGTACTTAATAAACGCTGAACAAACTCATTGGCGCCTGGAATGAGTTGCTTACCACGATAAATCACACCATCCATATCAGAAATAATGCTCTTAATCATCTTTATCTCCCTATTTAACAGCGACTTCATCGTAACAGCATCCAACTTGTCATGTCCCAACTTAGCGTAATAGAGCTGTAGTCATCATTATTTTTCTCCGCCATAACGCCAGTAAATAGTGGCGACTAAGCTCAACATAAATCAGTAATACTATTGTAATTTATCCTACAGAAACAATCAGCTAAGTGCTTTAAACTCGTAAATACTGCCATGTTAATCTAAGCCCACTTTTTCAACAGCAAGGCTAGGTATAATCACGCCTCCATAAAATTCAAACCGATATCAATATGCCCCAAAGCCATCACACTCAAGACCAAACAGCTAATCCTGCTCCACTAGGGCTACTCGGCTTTGGTATGACCACCGTGTTACTGAATTTACACAACGCAGGCGCCATTGAGCTTAGCGCCATGATATTAGCCATGGGGATATTCTATGGAGGCATTGCTCAGGTTATTGCAGGGATTTTAGAATGGAAGAAAGGCAATACGTTTGGTACCGTTGCCTTTACCTCTTACGGCATGTTCTGGCTCACGCTAGTTGCCCTACTGATACTTCCTAAGCTAGGGCTTGCAGAGTCCGCTTCAGTCAATAGCATGACCGCCTACCTAACCATGTGGGGAATCTTTACCGCATTTCTTTTTATTGGCACGCTTAAGTTAAATAAAGCCACACAATTTATTTTTGGCTCGCTCGCCATTCTTTTTGCTCTCTTAGCCGTTGGCGACTACACAGGCAGCGCCACCATTAAACAAATAGCGGGAATCGAAGGAATTGTTTGCGGCGCATCGGCCATTTATGCAGCGATGGCCCAAATATTAAATAAAATGTACGGAAAAACTATAATGCCTTTAGGTGAGGTAGGCTGCAAATATGGACACCTTCAATTGAGATAAAATCTTCTCTGGAGGTAAGTCATGGCCAGTAGTTACACCACTGCATTTCGTGCAGAAGCCGTTAAATTAGTACTCGAACAACACTTGAATGTGCCGCAAGCCGCCAAGCAATTAGCGATACCCAAACAGACGCTGGATAAGTGGGTCAAATTGGCACAGCAAGGCAAGCTAGCGGGGCTGGATCAACATCGCGTCCAGCCTGTCGACGAGCTCAGCGCCGAGGTCGCCAGGCTCAAACGAGAACTGGCCGAAAGCAAAATGGAGTGCGCTTTTTTAAAAAAGGCCGCCGCGTACTTTGCCAAGGAATCCACGCTAAGTACGCGTTCATGAAGCAGCAAAGAAAGCAGTATCCGATTTCACAAATGGCACAATGGCTTGGCCTGTCGCGCAGCGGATTTTATAACTGGCTACAGTCCAAATCAGCACCAAAGCAGGCGCATCGCCAGCTGCTGGAAGTCAAAATACGTGCAGCACATGCGCATGGCAGAATGACTTATGGGCCACGACGTTTACAGAAAGAGCTTGCGGCTGATGAGGTACAAATTGGCTTGAGCCAATTGCGCTATTTGAGGCGCAGACTGGGTTTGCGCTGCATTCAAGCGAAGAAATTCAAGGCGACGACCCATTCAAATCATAGCTTGCCAGTGAAAGAGAATTTACTCGGGCAATGTTTTGAACCGGTCAAGCCGAATGAAATGTGGGTGAGCGATATTAGTTACAGTACGCCCAGCCAGCGTAGCCTGCATTGATTGGGGTGATGCTGCTTGAGTATGTTTGGAATGCAGTATCCCAGCAAGTCGTTGATGTTGCGCTGGGGAATGCCCTTCTTCTGCTACAAGGGGAAGTGAGCCGAAGCGGCGATGACCTGCTAACACTGGCAGGGTGACGAAGTCCGTGGGAAACGGGGTTTGCGGCGAAGCGGTTACGCCAAGATGAACCTCTAGGCTGAGCATGGGACGGTTGAGGAACACGTACCTATTAAACCGCATCTGAAAGTTGAAATGTCACCACGGCCTACACCGTTTAACAGGCTGGATTTGGATTGGTATCAGTGACATATATCCACTGATGCCGCGATTGTAGCCAGAAATGTAGACTGGTCTGCATGGAGTCATGGGGAGTGTGTAGCTAGACCATGGCATCTAAATCGACTTGCGGAAAGCAAGGATAAAGACTGCGATAGGCAACCTCACCCATGCGTTGAGTCCAGCATGTGAACTGGGGAAGGCTTGCACAAATGCCAAGGGAGTGTGCCCCCGATGATGTGCGAGTTGGCGGAGCCTCCGTAGTAGTCCGAAACTGGGAAAGCCAGTTACATGGCGAAGGGAGGCAGTTTGAATCGCACCTGGTTTCGCGGAGGCTGTTTGGTTTGAGTCAGACCAACATGGCCTGCTCGCTTTGATTACGATAATAATTTGCTTCTGCTTCCGCAGGTGGGATATGACCAATCGACCCAAGCAAACGATGGT
>Ga0247722_10000203_pt1 | contig 38148 bp, 35 predicted proteins | sample MSEWelMarce3H_FC_FD_189094 | JGI IMG/M metagenome (GOLD analysis project Ga0247722, IMG submission 189094) | Subsurface sediment microbial communities from gas well in West Virginia, United States - MSEEL Well Study Marcellus 3H_FC | ecosystem: Environmental > Terrestrial > Deep subsurface >... | reverse complement strand
CTCCCACATCAGGGCAATCGCACGCGGAAGGTTTAAATCTTGGTTAATTTCATGAGTAAAGCGTTCTAGGTAGGTGCCGTCACATTCGCCGCCATTGGGCAGGGCAAAGTAGCTTTCGCGCAGGCGGCCTAACGCAGTTTGTGCGGCGCTCAGTGCATCCCAGCTAAATTGCAGCTGGCTGCGGTAGTGCGCAGTCAGGCAAAGATAACGATAGGCCAGCGGATCGATTCCTCTATCAATCAGGGTTTGTAGGCGCAGGAAATCACCGCTGGATTTACTCATTTTGCTGGCGTCTAGCTGCAAGAAATAGCCGTGCAGCCAGAAATTAGCCAGCCGTGTGCCGTGGCAGGCTTGATTTTGGGCGATTTCATTGCTGTGGTGGATGGCGATATGGTCTTCGCCTCCGCAATGGATATCAAACCACGGCTCCAGATATTTAGCCGACATGGCCGAGCATTCAATATGCCAGCCTGGAAAGCCACTGCCCCAAGGGCTTTCCCATTCCATTTGCCGAGCGCTATCTGCTGGGCTAAATTTCCACAGGGCAAAGTCAGTAATTGATTTCTTTTCGCCCAGCGCTACGCGGCTACCGGCGTTCAGGCCTTCACGGTTTAAGCGGGCTAAATAGCCGTAATCGTCTTGTTTATTGGTATCAAAATAGATGCCGTCGCTATTGGCGTAGGTATAGCCTTTTTCTTCTAAAACCTGGATAAAGGCGATTTGCTCAGCAATATGCTCCGTGGCTTTGCACCAGAGTGTAGGCTCCAGCATATTGAGCGTGGTTAAATCATTTTTAAATACTGCGCTGTAATAATCGGCAATCTCCCATGCCGATTTGCCAGATTTACGGCTACCGCGCTCCATTTTATCTTCGCCCTCATCGGCATCGGAAACCAGATGGCCAACGTCGGTGATATTAACAATATGGCGTACCGTATAACCATTAAACTCCAGTGTGCGGCGCAAGATATCTTCAAACAAGTAAGTGCGTAAATTACCAATATGCGCGTAGTCATATACGGTAGGGCCGCAGCAGTACAGGCCAACCCAATCATTGCGGATGGCTTGAAATGGCCTTAAGTGGCGTTCCCAGTTGTCGTATAGATACAGCGGCATATTGTTGACACCTTATTAACTTAAATAAACATTGTACTGAGAATAGAGATAAGCTGGGTTTGAATCGCTCTGCGCTTTGTTACCTTTTGTATGTAAAGTTTGGCGATGGATGGCACAGCCTATGAGTAGTAAAATAGCGTGCTGCTATTTGGATGAATGCTCAGTCTATAATGGCGTAAATCAGTGAGGTCAGTGAATGAGTTCTGAATGCGTACTTTGCCAAGAAAGTGGTGGTGAAACACTTTGGCAAGATGATTTTTGCCGCGTGGTTTTAGTTGATGAAGCGGGCTATGCAGGATTTTGCCGCGTGATATTAAAACAGCATGTGGCAGAGTTTAGTGATTTAAGCCTGACTGATCGAAACCGCTTAATGCAATTGGTATTTGCTGTTGAATCGGCAGTACGCAGCACCTTGCAGCCAGATAAAGTCAATTTAGCCTGCTTAGGTAATATGGTGCCACATTTGCATTGGCATGTGATTCCTCGGTTTAAACAAGATCGCCATTTCCCTGCCCCCATTTGGGCCGAGGCTGCTCGCCCAGATGCAGAGAGCCAAATTACAAGCAAGCAGCTATTAGCCCTTAAAATTGCCTTACAGGCCCTACAAGCATGAACTCCTTGCCCTTTACCGGTGCCCGCAGCGCCAAAGACTGGTTGATTTTACTTCCATTGATTAACACGCCGGTGGCGCATGCCGAGCTAAGACACGCCATGCGCGCTTTAGCCAGTAGTGATTTAGCGGTATTAGAATCGCTGAAAGCTTTAGAGATATTGCGCGAATCTGTACACGATGTGCAATTTGCTTTACTCACAGAATACGCAGCTAAGCCTTTGCCTTTAAACACGCATGAGCAGGCGCAGTGGCTCGCCGCTTGCGATTTGTGGGGATCCATGGCGGATGCCTATGCACGTTGTTGGGAGGCCGCTGTTGCTAAAGACTCTGTGGTGCACGAGTTTTTAGCTTTATTGGCGCAACGTACTTTGCGTTGCCTAGGCTTTGTGATTCGTGGGTTTTACACCGTAGGGCAAAAAGTACCTGACACAATTTGGGAGAAAACTTTTGCTTGTTATTGTTTGGCTGAAAAACAAAATATTTGTGAGCAAAAAGTAAAAGATAGCCTCCTTTATGTTGGTGAAACGACGACTGTTCAAGCGGTGTTTATCCATGGCCTATTATTGTCTGCAGCTAACCCAGGGCAGTACACGCTAAAACGCTTGCTCTGGATAGATCTAAGATTGGAGTTGCTTGCATTACGCAGCAGTATTGCCCTTGCCGCACCGGCTGCGCCGGGAAAAACAGCTTTGCAAATTGATTTGAATCACCCAGCGCCGCCGCAGCGAATTGGCGTACCTTTGCACGGAACTAGCGTGCGCGAAATTGATACCTTGGCGCTGGCGCAAGTGTTATCTAAGCGCATTAAACTGCTTCGCCAAGGTAAAATGCCAGAAGAGCTTGGCCTTGGTAAAGACTTTAGCCCGCAAGTAACGACGGATATCTTGCTAGATCTGTACCGATTTTGGTGCGATCACAGTACAGAGCGCGCGCCAAGGGAGGCTACCGCTCGTACTGTGCCGGTTATCTTAGGTTTACATGCGCAACATCGTTATGTGATGGATAGCCTGTATCAGACGCCACCTCAGGAGGCGGGTTTTGGCAGCCGTGATTTGCTGGATATACACTTGTTTGGTGATGTGGCTTCTACGCGGCAAGCTGCCTCGGTGCAGGCTTTGCCCCCCATTGAGTCATGGGAAGTAATCAATGAAACGGCACAAGGTTTACGAGTAAGCCGCAAGGCGCAGCAGGGAGAGAGGATCAGCTTAAATCAATTGATGGTGGTTAAGTCATCGTCCCGTTACTTAGCTGGGGCCGTTCGTTGGTTGGAAGAAAGTGATGGGCAGTTGCATGTGGGAATGGTGTTACTGCCTGGTTTACCAAAATCTGCTGCGATTCGTCCTTCAGAAACTACCCGCAGCGATGCAACGTATACCGATGTGGTGCTGTTACCGGCAATGTTGGCCTTAAAAGCGCCAATTTCTCTATTATTGCCTATCGGCTGGTTCAGAATGGGCCGGCAGTGCGAGCTTTGGAATGGCACAAGCATGGTTAAAATCAAGCTACTAACCTTGCTAGAGCGGGGTAGTGATTTTGAACGTGTTTATTTTACTGAGTTGATTCTTTAATTATGTAAGACGCCGATTTTTTAATCTAAGCCCATTGCAATGCGTAATAGTTTTTCTTCGTCAACGCTATCAATTTGCGATGGGCCTAAAAATAGCTCGGCGTAGCCTTTCCATACTTTCTCTTTTACAAAAATCTCGAATAAATCTGTATCAATATGCTGCTCCTTCGCCATACGCGCCAAGATGGTGAGGGATTGGGATATTTTCATGCCGTCTTTATATGGCCTATCCCGAGCCGTAAGCGCTTCAAATACATCAGCAATGCCCATGATGCGGGCTTGAATACTCATTTGATTTTTGGTCAGCCCGCGTGGATAGCCTTTGCCGTCCATTCTTTCGTGGTGGCCTCCGGCAAATTCGGCGACGTTTTTTAAATGCTTGGGCCATGGCAGGGATTCAAGCATTTCGATGGTGACTTCAATATGGTGATTAATAATTTGCCGCTCTGCGCCGGTGAGTGTGCCTCGGGCAATGGATAGATTTTCTATTTCTTCGCTGGAAAGAAAATTACTGGTTTCCCCTTCAGGATTTAGCCAAATTTGCTGCCCAATGGTTTTTACCCGCTCGCAAGCAGCATCGGGCATAAACTCCCCGCCGGTATTGGCATGCTGCAAAAAAGATCGATCTGATTCGATTTGTTCTACCCGCTGTTTCCATTCTATTTCTGTGGATTTTCCGCGTAGATAATCAATTTCTGCATCCCGTTTTAGTACTTCAAAACGCGTATCTATTAAATGAATGCGATCAAAAATAGTTTGTAATTTTGTGGCTTTATCCACAACGTGTACGGGGGTGGTTATTTTTCCGCAGTCGTGTAATAGCCCTGCAATTTTTAATTCGTAGCGATCCCTATTATCCATTTTAAAATCAGCTAAAGCGCCGTAATTGGCTTGATTTACTGCCTCGGCTAACATAATGGTGAGAGCAGGGACACGCTGGCAATGGCCACCGGTATAGGGTGATTTATCATCGATGGCTAAGTTGATTAAGTTAATAAAAGATTCAAACAGTTCTTCTAGTTGATGAATTAAGCGGCGATTAGTGAGGGCAATGGCAGCTTGGGAGGCAAGCGATTCGGCCATACTTTGGCTATCTTCATCAAAATAGCTTAATTCCCCATTCTGATCTTTGGCATTAATTAATTGCAATACGCCGATGATTTCTCTTTCATGGTTTTTCATGGGCACCGTTAAAAACGATTTAGAGCGGTAGCCGGTGCTGGAATCAAAGTTTTTGGTGCCTGAAAAATCATAGCCTTTGGCGGTATAGGCGTCTTCAATATTAATGGTGATATCTTTATTAACGGCGCAAGCCACTACATTATTTAAATTGGGCGAGCCATCGGTATGGCGCAGCATGACTGGTGGTAAGTTAGTGGGGTGGCCGGTGGTGCCACCAAGGGCAATGCCAAGCGATTCGGTGATTACAATCTGAAAATAAAGTGCGCCGTCTTTTACAATATAAAGTGTGCCTGCATCGGCATTCACTAAGTGCTTGGCGGCAATAAGTATGGTTTCCATTAGCTTGTCGATATGATTTTCACAAGATAATGCAATGCCAATTGCATTGAGTTTTTCTAAGCGCTCGTGAAGGATGTCGTGGCTTAACATCTTGCACCTACTTGATGCATACGGCACGAATCTGTGCCATATCGGTGAGGCCTTGCAGTACTTTCTCAATACCATCTTGTTTAAGAGTACGCATACCTTCCTCTAAAGCGGTGGCAAGTAGCTCGGCGACTCGAGCGTGTTCTTGGATCTGTTTTTTTATGTTATCTGTGCCAACTAATAGCTCGTGTAAGCCAAGCCGCCCTTTATACCCAGTGTGATTACAGGCCTCGCAGCCTTGGGGCCGATATAGGGTAAATTGGCCTAGTGTGCCAGCGTCTTCTTTATTAGAAAATTGGGCTATCCAGTCTTTATATACGGTCTCTAAGGCGAGTTCGGGGTCCTTCTGCCAGTCGGTCGTTTGCTGTAGCTCTACGCTGTATTCATGCAGCATGGACTTGATTTCTGCTGAATCTGCTATATAGGCTTCTTTGCATTTGCATAGCCTTTTTGCTAAGCGTTGCGCCAAAATACCTAGCAGCGCATCGGCAAAGTTAAAGGGGTCCATTCCCATATCTAGTAGGCGAATAATCGATTCTGGGGCGCTATTGGTGTGCAGGGTAGCAAGCACCAAATGCCCAGTGAGCGAGGCTTCAATACCGGTACTGGTGGTTTCTTTATCGCGCATTTCTCCCACCATTATGATGTCGGGATCGGCGCGTAAAAAGGCTTTCATAATGGTGGCAAAAGTCAGCCCCGCCTTATTATTGACTTGTACTTGCCGTAGACCTTTTTGGGTGATTTCTACTGGATCTTCTGCAGTCCAGATCTTGGTGTCTGGGGTATTAAGGTGCTTTAAAATCGAGTGCAAGGTCGTTGTTTTACCGGAGCCGGTTGGCCCGCACACAAAAAACAAGCCATAGGGCTTGGCAATTACGGTTTTTAAATTGGTGATGGTGCGGGTAGAAAGCGCTAGTTTATCCAGCGGCAGTGGCTCACCCGAGGCCAAAATGCGCATCACCACATCTTCAACGCCGCCTTGGGTGGGGATGGTGGCTACACGCAGCTCAATATCGTAGCCTGGTACGTATTTTTTAAACTTGATCTTGCCATCCTGTGGCTTGCGCTTTTCTGAGATATCTAAATCGCACATGATTTTGATGCGGGTCACTAAGGGGCTGCGGTAGGACGCAGGCACTTCTTTGTAATGCACTAAAGAGCCATCACGGCGAAAGCGAATACGGGTTTTTTCTTGGCCAGGTGATGGTTCAATATGGATATCGGATACGCCGGTTTTATAGGCTTCAACAATAATCTGATTCACCAGTTTAACCAGCTCATTGTCTTGCGCCGCCGAGATTTCTTCGGGCGATACAGGCTCGGCGTCCTCTTCATCCACCATATTAGAGAGCAGAGTATCGATATTGTGATCACTGCTTTGTTCGCCAAAAAATAAATCCAGTGTTTGTTGGAACTCGGTTTTGGTGGTGACGCGATAAATGGCCTTTTTATTGGGAAAAACATGGGCTACGGTATGACTGCCTCGGATGCGCTCTGGGTCTGTGGTGAGAATAATAATGCCTGCTTTTTCTTCATCAACAGGCAGCCATTGATTTTCTGCAGCGTATTCTCGTTTGATATGTTTCAGTAAGTCTTGTGACTTGATTCTATCGGGCCTAAAGGCTTCATACGCCACGCCAAAATAGCCTGCCAGCGATTGTCCAAGTGCCGCGAGGGGGACTTGGTATTTGTCGCTGAGCAGAGCTTCTAGATCGAGTTTATCGCGATGGCTTTCACGCAAGGCTACTTGCAGTGCGGCTTGAGTGATGACGTTAGCGGCCACTAAGCCACCATATTTATGCTGTGGTGAAAAAGGGAAAGGCTGTTGCTGCCTTTGTTGCAAAGCAATGGCGAGCGTTTTGGCCAGCAGCCGGATTCCTTCTTCGGTTTGCACTTCAAAGGGCTGCTGTTGCTTATTATTGATCAGCTGGACTACCCCAATGAGGGTGCCATCAAGCTCCGCTAATAGTGGGGCTGCGAGCATTTCTCTTGCGTGAAAGCCGGTTTGTTTATCGACAGCCTGCAAAAATTGTAGGGTAGGGCTATAGCTGGCTAGTTCCTCTGAGTTATAAACATCACGAATATTTACTAGCTGCTTATGATTGGCAACAAAACCGGCTATGCTGCGATCATTGACCGGAATTCGCAGCTCTTTAAAGCCTTCTAAACCTGTTTTAACCCTTGACGTCATTTCATTGCCGGTATCGTTGGCAACATAAATAGTGAGCCGTTCTGCGTTAAACACTGTACACACTTCTGCGCTAATTTCGAGCAAAATTTCATCAATATGCCGCGTCGCATGAATGCGATTGGTCAGCGCTTGTAGTTCATGCATAAAGCGCAATGCACTGTCTTTTTGGCTCATGATTTACTCAGAAAGTGATGATTTGGTTCTGCTCTAAGCGGCTAATGCTAATGTTTGAATGATCCCGCAAAATCTCTTGCATGGTGAGCTCAGAGTCGGCGGGTTTTAAGTGGGTAACCAGTACTTGAGCGGGGCGATTTAAAAATTTGAGCTGTTCTAGTAGGGTCAGTGGGCAAAAGTGTTTGGCGGCATTGGCCAGCTCGTATTCGCGATTACTAAATGCGGTTTCGATAATTAAATGGCTGAGGTTTTCGGTGGAATTCACGATGTCCCAAAATTCTGGGTTACAGACCGAGTCCCCGCTAAAAATCACCGCGTTTTTACCACTATCCAGCTTATATCCCACGGCAGGCACGGTGTGGACGGCGGGAATTGCGGTAATGGTGCATTGGTCTATGCAGCAAGATTGCCCAAGCTCTAGTAGCGAGTAGCGCATAAAGGGGGCTTTGGCATTGGGAATCTTGTTAAAGTCTGGCCAAATTGCCCAGTTGAAAATATGTTTTTTTAAGACATTGAGGGTGGTTTCTGTGGCGTAGACCGTGATTGGTGCATTACGGCTGCCCATAATGGTATCAACCAACATAGGAAGGCAGGCAATATGATCGAGATGGCTGTGGGTGATAAATACATGCTCAATTCGGGTGAGGGCGCTAAAGCTTAGGTCGCCTACGCCTGTGCCTGCATCAATCAAAATTGAATCATTAATCAAAAAAGACGTGGTGCGGTTTGCTCCGCCGATTCCGCCACTACATCCCAATATTCGTAATTGCATAAGCAGCCTTTGATGCTATTTGCTATCGAAGTTATAAATACCATCCCAGTCTGCTGGTGGTGGGTTTTTTCTAAAGTTTTGAATTCTTTGTAAATATAGTGTGTAAATCTTGCAATTGGTGTCTAGTTTTTGCAGATTAAGCAATTGCATTTCGGCTAAATCCCATTCTTGCTTGCGGTATATTTTGAGGCATTCATGAAAGAGGATGAGTACATGGGTGTTATCGGTAGCTAAGGCTTGTGGCTCGTATAGGGTAACGGCATCGTTTTTGCCTAGTACGCGCACTCGATCAACTTCTCGGTAGACCAGATCGGGGGCGGCGTTGCGGGTATATTCACTGACTAAAATACTCACGCCATAGTACTTGGTCAGGCTTTCAATTCTTGAGGCTAAATTAACGGCATCGCCCATCACGGTGTAATTCATTCGAAATTGCGAACCCATATCGCCTACGGTAACCGTGCCGGTATTCACTCCTACCCCAACGGAAATCTCAGGCCAGTTTCGTGCGACAAGCTTAGGGTTGAGTTTATCGATTGCAACTTGAATTTCTAGCGCGGCCAAAACGGCATTTTTGGCATGATCAGGATCAAACACGGGAGCACCCCAAAACGCCATAACGCAATCGCCGATGTATTTATCGATGGTGCCCAAGTGTTGATGGCGAATCACGGTGGAGATTTCGGTTAAAAACTCATTCATAAAGCGGCTTAGTTCGTCAGCGGGCATGCCTTCAGAGATGTGGGTAAAGCTTCTTACATCGGTAAATAGCACGGAGAGCGGCTTGCTTTGGCCTACCATCGTGTATTTTTCTGGATCTTCGCTCATGCGCTCAACTAGCTCTGGCACAACGTATTGCCCAAATAATTGGGTGAGCTGGCGTTTACGGCGGCTTTCAAAGAAATAGCCGTAGGCCATATTAAGGGTATAGAGCCCTATGATCAGCATGAGCGAGGCAGCTAAGGGCATATCTAGATTGGCATAGTGCCACAAGGCAACATTGCCGGCAAAAAGCAGCAGCAATAAAATCAGGCAAGTGATACTGGCAACTAATGGCGAAAATCGAATCAAAAGCCAAACCAGTAGCGGGCCTAAAATCAGCAAGAGTAAAAACTCAGCACCCAATAAATAGCCAGGATGCTGCGGCAGGGTTTGATCCAAAATTGCGGCAATTAAATTGGCGTGTACTTCTACCCCTGCGTAAGCCTCGCCCACGGGGGTGACGCGTAAGTCTTTGAGACCAGGAGCAGTGGTACCTAGCAATACGATGCGATCTTTGAGTGCTCCTTGGCTGACTTTCCCAGAAATAACATCGGTGGCCGATACATAGGGGAAGCTCCCTTCCGGGCCCTTATATGGAATTAACGCCCAGCCATTTTCATTGACGGGTAAGTTTCTATTGCCAAGCTGAAAAGCTTCTAGCGAAAAAGTGCCATCGGCGCTTTCTTCAATAATCGGGTTAAAGTTTTCTTTTCCAAGTGCAATACGCGTTAATGCCAGCCCCAACGCTGGATAATATTGATCGCCAATTCTAGCCACCAGCGGCACACGCCTTGCTACGCCATCTTTATCGACCACAGGTACAAAGTGCCCACCATGACCAGCTGCGGCTTGTAAGTTGGATAGATTGCCGCCATAGGTTTTGCCGCCCCAAATATGCGTGGCCACATTGGCTAGATCGATCTTGGTAAGGATAGGTGGGGGCAGTGCGCCACTCGAAACCGCTTTAGCTTCATTACTAAAATAAAACCCAGTGACAATTGGGCGGTTACTCAGTGATTTAGCGAAGCGAGCATCGGTGTCTAGCTCGGGAGTAATGCGGGATAATTCAGTTTGGAAAGCGGGATTGTTGCGTAGCTCATTTTGGGCTAAGCGGTGTAACACCGGCAAGCCAGAGCTTTCATCTGGTTCAGCAAAGACCACGTCAAAGCCCAGCGCTTTAATATGGTAATGATCAAACAGCTGATCCACTAATTTAGCTAAATGATCACGCCGCCATGGCCACCGGCCTAGCTCTGCTAGGCTTTTTTCATCGATGTCTACAATAGCAATACGCTGATCAACGCCCCCTGGCATGCTTAGGCGTAAACGTACATCATAAAGATAAACATCGATCTGGCTAAGCGTGGGCAGGCGTGGAGCACCCAGCACATGCATAAAGGCCAGCAGTAGCAGCAGGCTACCGAGTAAAACTTGTGGCAGATATTTGCGTATGCTGGTTTTCATTGTTAAGTGCGGTAGAAGAACATCATTTTGGTGCCAAGCAATTCAATGGTGTCCTCCTCCTGTAGTTGGTATGCTTTGATGCCAATCTCTTTTTGATTCACGCTGGGGTAATGATCGCCTTCCACGTGGGTCAGAAAATAGCCTTGTGGGCGCCTCGTAATCACCGCCACTTGCACGCCGGTTTTGCCGAGTGTAGTGAGGTTTTTGTTGAGCACAAGCTCTTTGCCTGTATTGCCTCCACTCATCACTCTGATAACGCCTAAGCTCGGTGCGGTATGGATGACTTCGGTTTGAGGCTCGATAGATGATTTGGTGGGGGGAGGCGTACTGGGGGTCGCTGCTGGCTTGGGCGCGCTGGCAATAGGCGGGCGTCCAAGCATCATGGTTTTTTCAAAATCAGTATTTTCAGAGGGTTTTTCACTGAAAAAATGCAAAATATGTTTGCCAATCAGAATTTCATCGCCATCTTTTAAATGCTGTTTTTGTTGCACATCTTGGTTGTTTACTTTAGTGCCATTGGTACTGTTTAGGTCTTCAATAAAGGCCTCGCTGCCCCGCATTGTGAGGATGGCATGCTCACCAGATATCGCAAGGTTATCGATTTGAATGTCATTATTTGGGCGACGGCCAATCGTAAAGATCTCACGATTCAGTTTAATTTCTTTAACTAAGGTCCCATCAAGGCTAAGTACTATTTTTGCCATTATTCTATCTCTTATTTATTTGAATCTAAGCAGTAGCGTGCATCTCTATTTGAATTGCAGCACGCTGGGTGCGAAGTGAAATGAATCTCAACACGGCGTTTAGATTGCACAATACTACTTATTCTATTTAGCTTAAATCATCATTTCTAAGCACCGAAAAAATTCCTTTTAAGCAAACCAAGAGCTCATTTTTGACCAAAGGCCGCTACTGGCAGGAAACTCTGCTTTAATTTTGACTAAGATAGCGGAAATATTGTCTCTACCCCCCATGTCATTGGCAAGTTGAACCAATTGTGTAGCGTTAAGCGCTAAGTTATTGTTAAACGCAATGATGGTATCGGCGATGTCGGCATCATCGGCCATATCGCTAAGGCCATCCGAGCAAAACAGATAAATATCACCTGGAAGCACGGGGTATTCGTGTAGCTCGGCTTGCACGCCACTATCGATACCCACGGCACGTGTTACTAAGTTTTTATGCTCTGAATGCTTGGCTTCTTCGCGCGTAATCAAGCCACTATCAATTTGCTCTTGTAGATAGGAGTGATCGCGGGTCAGTTGCAAAAATTCATCTGCGCGCAGACGATAAACCCTTGAGTCACCAACATGTGCTATGGCAACTCTAGAGTCGTAAAATAAAGCGCAAATTAGAGTGGTACCCATGCCAGCGCATTGTGGCTGGCTTTGGGCTGTACCATAAATAGATTGATTTGCGTAGTGCACAGCGGCCATCAGCACATCGTGGGCTGCTGGCCATAGGCTATCTGGCCTTTGTAGATGCAATGGAGCGTTGGATTGCATGGCGTCGTGTACAACATGGCAGACCATTTCTACTGCAATACCGCTGGCTACTTCTCCTGCATTATAGCCGCCCATGCCATCAGCCAGTACCACTAAACCTTTTTCGGCATCGAAATGGATGGTGTCTTCATTATGGTCACGGACTAGGCCGGCATCGGTTAATCCGGCCATTTCTAATGCTTGTGAGAGATTAGGCATGTGCTTCTCTGGTTTATAGAGCTGTATTTAACTGAGCCACCATTGCTATCATATAGCTGCTGTTATGGTTATTGGCTATATGGAAAATATTAAGTATTTGCTTCTCTGGCCCTTAGCCCCGCTTCTAGTTTAGCCATTGCTGCCGCAAAGTGTGCGCCAGTTTGAAAGCGGGTTGTTTCATCTTTTTGTAAGGCTTTCATAATAATGGCGGCCAATATGGGGGGGAGTTTGGGGTTTAATAGCCGAGGATCTTGCGGTGTGTCGTTGGCAATTTTATACATCAGCTCCGCCATGGATTCACCGGTAAAAGGCAGGCTGCCGGTACTGAGTTGGTAGAGCATCACGCCGAGTGAAAATAAATCTGAGCGACCATCAATTTTCTTGCCCGATAATTGCTCTGGCGACATATAAGACGGCGTACCCAGCACCATGCCGGTGCGGGTTTTGCTGGAGTCGGTAATGCGTGCAATCCCAAAGTCAGTGACTTTCACAATTTTTTCGTTTGGCTCATACATAATATTGGCGGGTTTGATATCCCTATGAACCACGTGCTGGCCATGGGCATATTGTAAGGCTTCTGCGACTTGCCTGACGATGCTGGAGTATTCCATTATTGGTAGGAGTTGTGTAGGTTTGGTGTAGGCTAACAAATCTTTACCTTTGAGAAACTCCATGGCGATATAACAAAGATCGTGCTCTTCTCCTGCATCAAAAATGGTGACGATATTAGGGTGATTAAGCCGTCCTGCGGTTTCGGCCTCTCTAAAAAAACGCTGCCTTGCGTCGTCTAGCTGATCGGCTTCAAACTCTTGCGAGAGCGACATGGTTTTAATCGCCACATCTCGGCCAATCTTAGGGTCTTTGCCCAGATAGACAATTCCCATTGCGCCCTTGCCTAATTCTTTCTCTACCTGATAACGCCCTAACATCGGTTTTTCGATACTGCCATCAGTAAGTAGCATGCTGCCATTTACTCCGCCGCCAGAGCCACCCAAGATAACTGTTTCTGACATTTGATGCGCGCGTTTTAACTTGGCTTCTAGATCGCGGTATTTTGGATTATGCCCAGCCATATACTGATAAACCGCTTCGGCCTTATTAAACTGGCGTTTTCTTTCGAAATCTAGTGCTAGGTTATATAAAACGCCCATTAAGCCATCGTCCAAAGGTACTTTAGATAGCTTTTCAAAGGCCATATCGAGCTGCCCTTGGCCTTGAAAAGCCATGCCTAACATACGGTTTGATTCGGCAGATTCTGCGCTGGATTTTTCTTCTTTTTGCTCGCTAATCAGATAGCGCTTGGTTGTCAGCAAGCCGTGTCCTAGCAGCAATAAGCTAGCTGGCCCCATGAGATGAATCCATAGCATTGCTTGGGTCATCAGCATAAAATGAGTGATGAGCAGCAAGCAAAATAAAATACTGGTGAGAATGGCGGCCGCGCCTGCTTTTAGTCTAGGCAGCAGCAGGCAAAGATATAGCGTGATACACAGCGCAAGCCCGAGTGAGAGCAGGCTATTCCAGCTGGGGGATACATAGTAATGCTGCTGCAATAGGCTAGAGAGCGTATGTGCTGCAATCATCACCGGTGCTTCGGAGGGCGAGATGGGCGTGACTAAAGAGGAGCCGATGCCCAGCGCCGTGGCGCCTATCATCACAATTTTTCCGCGATATTTTTCCAGCGGAATCTTACCAGCTTTGACATCATAAAAAGAATCAACGGGGAACGCTGCCTTGCCGCCGAGGCTCGGATAAAAATAAGGCCGGAATGAGGCATTGCTGCTGATAGGGAGCTTTACATTGGCTAGCGTGATCGATTCGCCCAAGCTGAGCTTGATTTGCTTAGGCGATAAATTGAGGATGTTAGCCGCGGTCACTAAGGGGAAGGTCGGGTAGATCTGATCAAAATAGCGCACTGCTAAGGGAATACTGCGCACCACGCCATCATCATCGGGCGTGATGTTTTCGCTACCTATCCCCGCCGCGTTTTCAGCGAGTTTACTTAAAGGCTGCGTCGCACCCTTGGCCGACATAGGCCAGCCGTTGGTGGGATTGCCGCTGGCTTCTAGTTCCCATTTTTTTACTGCGGGCAGGAGCGGTTTATCCGGCTCGCCTTGGGCCTCGCCTAACTCAAACAGCATCGGCAAAATTACATTACCTGCACGGGCAACGCTAAGGCTAAGTTGCTGATCAACATTGAGCTTGCTCTCCGCCTCTTTAAACACCGAGCCCATAGCCGCCCAGGTAACGCTATCAGGGGCGCTGGCGTCTTCTTTATAAAGGCGGTGTAGCTTTTCGATATAGACGAGGCCTTTATCTTGCTGTGGCTCAGTAAAAAACACGCTGGTGGCAATGACCTTGGCTCCAGCGCTCGCCAGCTTATCAATCAACTCGGCATGAATCTCCCGCGACCAAGGCCAGCGGCCAATATTGTCGATACTGGTTTGATCAATGGTAATCACTGCAATCCGCTCGTCCACATTACGGCTCGTTAGCCTCACCCCCGCATCGTAAGCACGTTGCTCTAGGCTGGAAATGAGCGAGGTAAACAGTAAGGTTGCCATATATAGCAAAAACACGGCCAAACCGATCGCCCAGTCTTGCTTCCAAAAGGCCGTTTTCATTGTGGAATTAATATAGAAGTGGACATGCTGGATCTGCGTAGGCTGTCGATATCCTTCTCAATTTAGTAGAAGAAGTCTCATTTTGCTTTCTCTTGGATAAGAAATTTGCAAGCAAAAAAAAGCAAGCCACGTGGCTTGCTTTTAAAAAATTGCTGTTTTTAGCTGCGCTTAGCGTGGCTGTTTACAGTGCAATTTCAATATTATCAATCAGGCGGGTATGGCCTAGGCGGGCGGCAATAAGGATCACGAGCTGGTGATCACTAACCGCTGCTGGCTTCAAACTGAGGGCGTTGCGCATTTCTACGTAATCAACGTTAACCCAGCCACGGGCGAGCAAGTCGTTTGTTGTTTCTGCGCTGAGGCGCTCGTAATCACGATCGCCTGCTTCAATGGCGGCTTTCATACGGCTGAGGTGATAGTAGATGCGTGTGGCTTCTCGCTTATGCTCGGCAGAAAGGTAGCCGTTTCTGGAAGACAGCGCTAAGCCGTCGCTGGCGCGGCCTGTATCGACAGCTACAATTTTAACGGCTTGGTTTAAGTCTTCCACCATGCTTTTAATCACAAACAGCTGCTGGTAATCTTTTTTGCCAAAGCACGCCACATTGGGCTGCACAATATTGAAGAGCTTGGTCACCACTGTGGCTACACCACGGAAATGCCCAGGGCGGAATGCGCCGCATAGCTCATCTTGTATCGCAGGTGGCTCAACTTGATACTGCTGAATCACCTTGGGGTAGAGTACTTTTTCATCAGGGGCAAAGATTACATCTACGCCACCTTGGGCGGCAATCAGTGCTGCATCTTGCTCTAAGGTGCGCGGGTAGACTTCAAAATCTTCGCCCTGACCAAATTGCAGGCGGTTCACAAAGATGCTGACTACAATATTTTCAGCCTCTGCACGCGCCGCATCAATTAAGGTCATGTGCCCGGCGTGTAGATTGCCCATGGTTGGCACAAAGGCTACGCTGCCCACTGTGGCACGCCAAGTGCGCAGTTCTTCAATGCTATGGATGATTTTCATAAATAACCGTATTAAAAATGCATATGAGTGCGGGGGGGCTACGCCCTGTATGCGGAGCGTATCGCTTAGGGCGGAGATCCGCGAGATTTAAGGCTAGCTAAAAAAGTTACAAATACATTCAGTGGTCTGTGAAATGGCACCAAACCTTGAACCACAACGCAAAATGAGAGCACAGAGAAAAGCTCAAACAGGGCTTTACTTACTCAGTGTTCTCTGTGGTTGAATATTTCACTCATTGATCCATTTCTCACCATTTTTTGCTTAGCACTCATAGAGTGAAATCCGCCCAGTGAGATAAAACACCGCCTCATTAAAAGCTATGTTCGTCAGCAGGGAAGGTCATGGCTTTTACCGCTTTTACATAGGCCTCAACTGCGGCTTGAATGCTGTGGCTGCCTGCCATAAAGTTTTTCACGAAGCGCGCTTTTTTGCCTGGGTATACGGCCAGCATATCGTGCAAGACGAGCACTTGGCCGTCTACATCCACACCTGCACCAATACCGATAGTAGGAACGCTTAACGCCTCGGTAACGGTTTGGGCAACGTGAGCAGGCACCATTTCCATCAGTACCAGCGCAGCGCCTGCGGCTTGGTGTGCGAGGGCATCGCGTTTGAGTACTTCGGCATCAAATTCGCTTTTACCTTGCACCTTATAACCGCCGTAGACATTGACGGATTGCGGCTGTAGGCCAATATGGGTGCAAACGGGGATGCCACGGTTAGCTAAGAAATCTACTGTTTCGGCCATAATCATGCCGCCTTCAAGCTTCACCATTTCAGCACCCGCAGCCATCAATTTGGCGGCGCTTACATAGGCTTGCTGAGGGGATACTTGATAGCTACCAAAGGGCAAGTCAGCTAAAACTAAAGCATCTTTGCTGCCACGGGCTACACAGCGGGTGTGGTAAACCATATCTTCTAAGCTAACAGGCAGGGTAGAGCTGTGCCCTTGAATAACGTTGCCGAGTGAATCGCCAACCAACAGAATTTCTACCCCAGCATCGTCTAAAAGCGTAGCAAAGCTGGCGTCATAGCAAGTGAGCATGGTGATTTTTTGCCCAGCTTGCTTCATATTCTGCAAGGTACTAACGGTGGTTTTTCATGGTATTAGATGGTCCATGGGAGTTTGGCGTTGATGACGCAATGCAGCAAGTCTACCTCAGAGGCTTACTCTCTGTAAGTACGGAAAGTTGTTGATCAGCAAGCAGAGCTAAAAAATCGGCCGCTGGGCCAAGACCGCTAATGCTGATATCAGGGGCGATTTCTAATAATGGGCGTAAGACAAAGGCGCGTTGATGCATGCGTGGATGCGGCACAATCAGATGATCTTGCATAATACGGGCGTCGCCATAGAGCAGTAAATCTAGATCTAGCGTGCGGGGCGCATCTTGAAAGGTGCGTTGCCGGCCGCATTGCGCTTCAATTTTTAGCAGAGAGTGCAGCAGTTTGGCTGCACTTAAGCGCGTTTCAAGCTGGGCGACGGCGTTGATAAAATCAGGCTGATCGGTGTAACCAACGGCTTTGCTACTATAAAAGCTGGATTGCAGCAGCAGCTGGCTATCAGGCAAGGCGGCTATTAGGGCCAAGGCTTCTTGCAGCTGTTTGACTGGGTTGCCAAGATTGGCACCGAGAGCCACAAAAGCGATCGTACTCATTGGATATCCGTAAAAAACTAAACCCCAATCTTGTATCACAGCGTTTAGATGAATAGGGCGTTTTATAACAAACGCGAGTCAACGCTGTGATTAAAGATTTGGGGCTTTTCTTGGTTTAGAAAGCTTTATTCTGCCTTAGGGGCGGTCGGCTTACGGCGGCGGCGTTTACGCGCGGCGGTGCTACTGGCTGTAGGCTTGCCGTTATCGGCGGCTGCTGTCATCAGGGTGACACGCTCATCTTCGCTGGCATTTTGAAAGCGAGTCCACCAGTCGCCGAGTGATTTTTCCACCATGCCACACTCAACGCGCAGCATGAGGAAATCATAAGCGGCCCTAAAGCGTTGCTGCTCCATCAAGCGCCACGGACGTGTGCCAACACGCTGCTCAAAACGCGGTTGCAATAGCCAGATTTCTTTCATGGCTGCGCCGTAGCGATTCGGAATCGCCATGCGTTTTTGCACCTTGTCTTCCACGGTGTTCATCGCTTCAACGAGCGCTGGTACGGGGTATTCGCCTGCGGCTTGGCGTTTAATCCAATCTGCTTCTACCTCATGCCATAGCAGTGCTGCAAACAAAAATCCGGCCGAAACTGGCTTGTCTTCGTGTAGGCGCTGATCGGTGTTTTCTAGCGCGATACGCAAAAACTTGCTTGTTTCAGGCTTGGAAAGCAGTTTATCTAAGAGCGGGAATAGCAGCTTATGTAGGCCGTTTTCACGCAGCGCCATCAGGCAAGCCCAAGCACTCCCTGATAAGAGCAACTTCATCATTTCATCAAATAAACGCGCTTGTGGAATGTTTTCCAGCAGCTTGGCGTGAATTAGAATCGGTGTTTTTGTGGCTGGCGCAATGGTCAGGCCCAGTTTGGCCGACAGGCGAATAGCACGCAGCATGCGTACCGGATCTTCGCGGTAGCGCAAATCTGGATCGCCAATCATGGTGAGGCGTTTGTTTTCTAGATCAGCCACGCCGTGGTGAAAATCTAAAATTTCTTCGCTGCGTGGGTTGTAGTAAAGCGCATTGACGGTGAAGTCACGTCGGGAAGCGTCTTCTTCAATATTGCCGTAAGCGTTGTCACGCAGGATGCGGCCAGAGGCATCGGTCGGAGCTTCACTGGCACCGCGAAAGGTGGTGACTTCGATGATTTCCTCACCAAAAGGCACATGCACAATGCGAAAGCGGCGGCCAATAATGCGCGAGCGATGAAACACATGCCGCACCTGTTCTGGCGTGGCGCTGGTGGCAACGTCAAAATCTTTGGGTGATTTTTCCAGCATCAAATCGCGTATTGCGCCGCCCACGATGTAGGCTTCAAAGCCAGCATCTTGCAGACGGTCACACACTTTAAGTGCGCCAGAATGAAGTTGGTCACGGCGAATGCCGTAGTGTTTTGCGTGAAGCACACGTTTGCCTGGGCGGCGTAAAACTTTGCCGATCAATTTACGAATCATCTTTGAACCAAGTAAGTGCGAATTGCGAAGCGTCCGGCGGCATTATACAGACCTTCGCCCTTATGTCTGATAAAGCCGTTGGCAATTGTTTTGTGGGCGATGGGATCAAGGCCATTTTACCGTTACTGCTACGCCGATTTATATCCGATCTGTAGCTGTTGCTTATTTAATAAATGCAGCATGCTAGCAGCCTGTCGGACTTAAGACTGATCTACTACGGAAAAGCCGGATTTGGCCATATTTCACGCATTTTCTCGTTGAATAGCCAGCTATTCGCCTCAAAAACCCGCGAAATCTGTCTCAAACTGGTCTTTCCCTCGCTACGATCGCTTAAGTCCGACAGGCTGCTAGCCATTCAGTCATGCAAGTTATTTGTAAACTATAGAGTGAACTATGCCTACTTATTCATACTGTTTAGTCAATGTCTTTGCTGAGGATTTTTTTGCAGGTAATCAGCTTGCTGTGTTTACCAATGCTACGGGGCTGGATGAGGCCACAATGCAATTGTTGGCGACTCAGCTTAATTTATCCGAAACCACCTTTGTTTTCCCATCTCAAGTGGCCAGTGCCAAAGTTAAAATCTTTACCCCAACCAATGAAATGGCTTTTGCTGGCCACCCTAGTTTAGGTACGGCAGCGGTGATTAGGGATGGGCGTACTGAGGTTTCTTTAGAATTAAAAGCGGGGATTATTCCGCTACGTTTTAATGGGGATATCGCGACCTTAACGGCGAATCCGGCCACACACCGTGCTGGCCCACTTGCATCAGATTTATCACAAGCACTGGGTTTGCCCTTGAGTGCCTTTAGCGAACCGGCTCAATTTGTAGATAGCGGCACCGAGCAGCTGATCGTGCCTTTAAAAACGGTTGATGATGTTATGGCATGCCAGCCTGCAGCACAGTTTTTTAGGGATGTGGTGCTGCAAGGCCGCAATCGTGATGGCACCTTGGTTTGGGCTTGGCAAAATGGCGAAATTGTCGCCCGTTATTTTTGGACGAAGCACGGGCAGGTCATGGAAGACAACGGTACTGGCTCCGCCTGCGCTAATTTGGGGGCTTATTTACTTAAGCAAGGCGTGCAGCTGCCTTTTGCGGCAACCATGATACAAGGGCATAAAGTGGGCCGATTAGCGCATTTACGTTTGAGTATTACGCTGGATCGTCAAGTAGAAGTCGGTGGGCGGGTTGTGAATATCGGGCGAGGAGAGTTTGATCTTTAGCCAACTTTTACACCGTTAGGCTTACTTACATGTAGCCATGAAATACGGGAATTCCATGCTTACGCAATGGCCAGTACAAAGATTGGCAAATTATTACCTGAAAGATCAAAGCATAATCTGCAAGGTAGGCAGTTATCAGCCGCTGCTTGCCTTTATAATCTTATTTTTCTAAGCCTTGATAGAAATCGCCCGCCATGATCTCCCGTCTTTCTGTACCTATTATTTTTTCCCTCTTAATCGCAACTTCTGCTCAGGCTTTTGTACCGCCGGTGCCGGATATTGCTGCTAAGGCTTATTTACTCACTGATTATCAAAGCGGCATTCAACTTGCCGGGCGTGATCCAGATACGCGTGTTGAGCCTGCTTCTTTAACTAAGCTGATGACGGCTTATCTCACTTTTAAATTTGTGAAAGAAGGTAAGTTAAAGCTTGATCAGCAGCTCACCGTTTCGGATAAAGGCTGGCGCACCGAAGGTTCGCGCATGTTCCTTGATCCTAAAAAGCCTGCCTCTGTAGATGATTTGATTAAGGGCATGATTGTTCAGAGCGGTAACGATGCTTGCGTTACCTTGGCCGAAGCCATTGCCGGTAGCGAAGAAGTTTTTGCTCAGTTGATGACGCGTGAAGCCAAGCGCCTTGGCATGACTGGCACTAATTTTAAAAACAGCACCGGCTTGCCTGATCCTGATCACTATATGACCGTAGCCGATTTGGCTAAGCTTGCCGCGGCTATAATCCATGACTTTCCTGAGTTTTACCCTATCTACTCAATGAAGGAATTCGCCTACAACAATATCAAGCAGCCTAACCGCAATTTGCTGCTGTATCGCGATCCTTTTGTAGATGGGATGAAGACGGGCCATACCGCCAGCGCAGGGTACAACTTGGTGGCCTCTACTAAGCGTGATGGTCGTCGTTTGATCTCGGTTGTGGTAGGTGCAGCTAGCGATGAAGTGCGTGCTAGCGAATCTAGCAAATTACTTAACTGGGGTATTCAGTTCCAAGAAACCCCGCGTTTATATGCTGCCAAGCAGGCTGTTTCTAATGTGGCGGTTTGGAAAGGTCAGTTAGATAAAGTAAATGTGGGCTTTTTAGCAGACCGCTTTATCACCGTGCCGCGCGGTGATGCTAAAAATCTGAAAATGGCCTTTACCAGCACCCAGCCTTTGATTGCCCCGATTAAAATCGGTCAAAATGTGGGTAAATTGGCGGTAAGTTTAAACGGTAAGCAGCTAGTTGAATTGCCGGTAGTGGCCTTGGAAGCCGTGCCCGAAGCCAATATCTTTGGCCGCGCATGGGATTCGATCCGTATGTGGTTTAAATCTATTTTTGGTTGATTTAAAAGATTTGTAGGCACAGAGAACGGTGAGAACACAGAGCGTACTGAGGTGAACCGAGCAGGTGAGTAGGGAGTAGGGCTATATATACGAGCCAGTACTCGATTCGTATTCATTTCCAGCGTGCCGAAACTCGTCATTCCCGCATGCCTTTGGCGGGAATCCAGCTACGCTGCTGGATCCCCGATAAAAACACTCGGGGATGACTGTGTTGATATGCACCTTAGGGATTTATTTCAAATCGCATCCTTAAAAAGGCTTTCCCCCGTCTTCTGTGTTCTTTGTGCCCTCTGTGTTTACAGAACTTTTTGAAGTTTTTTTTGGAGATACTTTATGGATTTCCCTCCCCTTGTTGGTTTTCTAAATGGCCGCTTTGCGCCGTTGGCCGATTTGCAAATTTCTGTTTTAGATCGCGGATTTTTGTTTGGTGATGGCGTCTATGAAGCAATCCCTGTCTACAATCGTCACCCTCTAAGGCTGACCGAACATCTGTGCCGCTTGGCAGTAAGTTTGGCGGCGATTAATATGCCCAACCCTTATGGCGAGGCAGAATGGTTGAGCTTTATTCATGCTTTGATTCAAGAGCAGCCTTTTAGCGACCAAAGTGTCTATGTGCAAATCACCCGTGGGCCTGCTTTTCCGCGCAATCATGCTTTTCCGGCCACGACCGAGCCGACAGTATTTATGTTTGCCGATGAATTATTGCCACCAAGTAAAGAGGCGGTAGCAAATGGTGTGGCTGCGGTGTCTGCTACTGATATTCGCTGGCTGCAATGCAATATCAAGGCGATTTCACTGCTGGCGAATGTGTTATTAAAGCAGCAGGCAGTGGATGCAGGCGTGGCTGAAACCATTCTTTTTCGAGGCGGCTACTTGCAAGAGGGTGCCTCCAGCAACATCTTAATAGTGAAAGAGGGCGTATTACTAGCTCCGCCCCCAAGCAATCTAATGCTTACAGGGATTACTTATGATTTGGTGATTGAGTTAGCTAAGCAGCATAATATGCCGCTTGAAGTGCGCGCCATCCTTCAGCAAGAAGTGCTAGATGCCGATGAAATATGGCTGACTTCCTCTTCTAAAGAAGTGTTGGCTGTGGTGTCTTTAGATGGCAAGCCCGTTGCAAATGGCTTGCCAGGGCCGCTTTACCAAATGATGTACGATTATTTTCAAGTGTTTAAAAATGAGGCAATGCGCCTCGGTAAGGATAAGTAAATGAGTCAGGAAGCCCCCAATCTTGCCGATCTAGTTGAGTTTCCGGCCGAGTTGCCGATGAAAGCGATCAGCCACAAAGACGTACCGCACGAAGAATTTCATGCCGCTGTGAAAGAGCTGGCGGTATTACATATCACTGCGTTTAAAGAAGAATGGATTTCGGTGCGCACCAGCAGCGGTGGCAGTTTTATTTCAGTTACGTTATCGGCCACTTACCAATCTGCAGACGAAGTGAATGCGCTAGATACCGCTCTGCGTGCGCATCCGCTCGTGAAGATGGTGATGTGAGTGCCTGAACTCATTGTGAAGCAGCTGGGCATGGTGGAGTACGAGCCAACTTGGCGGGCCATGCAGGCTTTTACTGATAGCAGAACTGCTGAAACCAGCGATGAAATCTGGCTGGTGGAGCATCCACCGGTTTATACCCAAGGCCAAGCGGGCAAGCCCGAGCATCTGCTTGCCGCAACGGATATCCCCGTGGTGCAGATTGATCGGGGCGGTCAGGTTACTTACCACGGCCCTGGCCAAGTGGTGGCCTACGTGCTGCTGGATGTGCGCCGCCTAGGCATTGGCGTGCGGGAGCTGGTCAGAAAACTCGAGCAAAGCGTCATAGATACCCTTGCTGATTACGGCATTATTGCTTATGGCAAGGTCGATGCGCCTGGCGTGTATGTTCATCCGGAGTTAGGCGAAGCAAAAATTGCCTCGCTAGGATTACGGATTCGCAATGGTTGCTGCTTTCACGGTTTAGCACTGAATGTGAATATGGATTTAACGCCATTTGATTGGATTAATCCCTGTGGCTATGCCGGTATGAGGGTGACTCAATTGGCCGATTTTGTGGCCGATGCGACATCAGCGGCAATTGCCGGTAAACTTGCCGAAAAAATCACGCAACAAATCAAACCCTTAACAGAGTAGGGTTATCCTGCTCAGCTAGCGATCCTCCATGACTCAAGACACTAAACAGCCATCGAAAGAAGTGGGCGTTAAGCTCAAGGGCGAAGCCAAAACGGCCCGCATCCCCATTAAGATTGTGCAGCTTGATCAGCGCATCAAAAAGCCCGATTGGATTCGCGTACAAGCGCCATCTTTAAATGGCCGCTTTGGTGAAATCAAGCAAATTCTGCGTAGCCAAAAGCTGCACACGGTGTGCGAAGAAGCCGCCTGTCCTAATATTGGCGAGTGCTTTGGTAAAGGCACCGCCACCTTTATGATCATGGGCGATATCTGCACCCGTCGCTGCCCGTTTTGCGATGTGGGTCATGGCCGCCCTAATCCGCTCGATGCGCAAGAGCCTGTTCATTTGGGCGAAACCATCGCCGCGCTTAAGCTTAAATACGTGGTGATTACCTCGGTAGATCGTGATGATTTAAGGGATGGCGGTGCACAGCATTTTGTGGATTGCATTACTCAATCGCGCCTGCAATCGCCTAGTACTCAGGTTGAAGTATTGGTACCGGATTTCCGTGGCCGTTTGGATGTGGCGCTGGATTTATTCGCTCAGGCGCTGCCGGATGTCTTGAACCACAATCTAGAAACCGCACCCCGCCTGTATAAACAGGCGCGCCCTGGCTCGGATTACCAGCATTCCTTAGATTTATTAAAGCGTTTCAAAGCCATGTACCCTAACGTGCGGACCAAATCCGGCATTATGGTGGGCCTAGGCGAAACCGATGAAGAAGTCATCCAAGTGATGCACGATCTGCGTGCCCACGATGTAGACATGATCACCATCGGTCAATACCTGCAACCGACTGCCACAGGCCATCTGCCAGTGCTGCGCTATGTGCACCCAGATCAGTTTAAAGTGTTTGAAAAACTCGCTTACGAGCTGGGCTTTAAACACGCCGCCGTGGGCGCAATGGTGCGATCGAGCTACCATGCAGATGAACAAGCGCATGGTGCAGGGGTTTAATCCTCGCCAGCTTTAAAAACGTCACCCAGTGCAGGTGGCGTTTTTTTTGGCCCTTAGATTAATTTGACTCAACGCTTGCATCTGCAAAGCTGCGTAAAATCAGCTTTTTGGTTCTGGCAAAGATCATGACACTTAATAGCTACGCAATACTTCGCGCGGTGCATGTGGTCTCTGTATTGCTCTGGATAGGAGGCGTGGCTTTTGTCACGCTGGTGCTGCTGCCTGCATTGCGCCGTCATCAGCAGGATTACGCCACCTTTGAGCTGCTTGAGCATCGTTTTGGCAATCAAGCCAAGCTGATGACGCAGCTGGCCATGCTGTCTGGTGTGGCGATGCTGTGGCTGACGGATAGTTGGAGCCGCTTGCAAGATAGTTGGTGGCTGTGGGCGATGATCATGACTTGGGCTGTCTTTACCTTGATGTTGTTTGTGCTGGAGCCATTTGTCATTCACCGTTGGCTACATCGGCGTGCCCAGCAAGATCCACAGGGTACTTTGCGACTATTGCAACGCCTGCACTATATTTTGCTGGCCTTGGGGCTGATTGCTACATTGGGTGGTGTGCTGGGCGCACATGGCGGGGCTTGGTTTTGATAGTGGTACTTTGTGTGAGGCTGTGAAAGCGCTTATGTGCACTAAGAAGAATCAAAAATAATGCTTTTTAGCGCCTTAGATGCGTTGATTTAGGTGTGGCATTTCAGTGAAGACGGCCCTTTCTTGAGCGGCAAAGAAAGGAGATAAAGCAGGCTGTCCCGCCCCGCACGAAACCCCTTCCTCGCAGATACTCGCTTCGCGGCGACAAAGGCTGCTAGTAGTGAACGAAACTTGCTCGCCACGGATAGTGAAGTGCTTACGTCAGTGGCTCGGGGTTTGCTTGTTTTCTTGGTTGTTCAAGAATGCAAGCACCTTGCGGGGGGCCGCACCAAAATCAAATGTGCTTAAGGCACTAAAAAGATAAGCACTGTGTAACATCATTGCATATAAATTAATGACGGTTTATCTACCAGGGTGATGTTGGCTGGACTCTGCGTTACATAAACACACATAGGATTTAAAACATGAATAAATTTTTGCTTGTTATGTTGTTTGCGCTGACCAGCCTGATGTCTCATGCTGATTTGCTCGATACGATTAAAGCACGAGGGACTTTGGTTGCTGGCGTGCGCGCAGATATCCCCCCTTTTGGGCAAAGAAATAAAAACCAAACGGTGTCTGGTTACGATGTGGATTTTGCGGGTGCGATAGCGAAGAAGTTGGATGTAAAACTGTTAGTCCAGGATTTGGATCCGAATGACCGCATTGCTGCCGTTAAATCGGGGAAGGTTGATATCTTGGTTGCTACTTTAGTAAAAACGGCTGAACGTGAGCGTGAAGTAAGTTGTAGCAATGGATATTTTGTTGCTGCGGTGAAAGTATTATCAAAGAAAGGTAAGTTTCCTTCGCCAGAGTCTTTGGCTAATGCCAAGATTGGCGTGACACGCGGCACACCACACGTAGAATTTGTGCGTAAACAATACCCTAATGCGACAGTCATTGTTTTTGAGGATAGCCCTGAAGCGATCAGTTCTTTAACTGATGGGAAAATTGATGCGGTGGTGGATGCTGAGCCTGTTTTAGCCGGTTTATTAAGCAAGATGTCTAATCCTACTCAGTTTGAAGTATCGACTTACGCAAATGCGACTGAAATTTATACGATCGCGGTTAAGTTAGGTGAAAAACGGTTGCTGGGTGTGATTAATGAAACACTGATTGAAATGGAAAAAATCGGCGAGGCTGAGCGTATTTTTAATCAATGGTTTGGGCCAAAAACAGCCACTCCACTTCCGCGTACTTTTAAAATTTTTGGTTAATAGACCCTAGCAGCCTGTCCGGCTTTTCCGTAGTAGATCAGTCTTAAGTCCGACAGGCTGCTAGAGCGCGAGGAGAACTGTGGGCATAGTGCAATGATCCTTATCTGGGCGGCAAATTGACTGGTGGCAAAGCCGCTCAAGGCTCAGAAAAAAGGGCCTTTTATTATGGCGATTTCGGTGAATCAGCATCTACGCTGGTGATTTCCGATGAGCTGCTTGCGTTTACGGGAGTGGCGGCGGTAGGTTGTTTGCACCAAGTGTTTATTGCTGGTGGAAAAAAATCCAAAGAGCTCATCATGTTTCATTGAGTTAATGCGATTTTTGGCAATGTAAAAATCAGTCTTTCTGGGGCGCCTAACTCGTTTGCGTTTCTTATCGCTTCAATCGTCGTTTCAACTTGAAAAGGCTTACGGATAGCGAGCGTAACTTGCTCGTCACGGACAGAGAATCGACAGGGTAAGAAAACAGAGATAGGCCACGATTACTCTCCTCGTGAAAGGGTATAGATTTTCAAAGCTAATTCTTTGCCCAGCCAGCTGGCACCATTGGTGTGAGCTTCTATATCGTCGCTTAACTCTGGGTGGATCAATATGGATAGTTCACCACGCTGCGCTTCAAGCAGGGTGCGGACTTCGCTTAGTAAGCTTTCATCAAAATTGATTTCAAACATCGCCTGAGTATGCGGGCCAACTTCGCGATGAATTAATTCCCCCATCCAGCAATCAGCACTTAATGCAGCTCGAAGCCGAGCGTGCAGCTTTTCTGCGGCGATGATTTGCTCGGGTAAAAAATAAACGTGGGCGTGATAGATAACAGACATATAAAAATCCGTAAGTATGGCTTATCGATTCAAGGCGGCGAATTATGCGGTATTTATACAGTTAAATGGCATATTTTATGTTTTGTGTAAGGTTGTAAGCCGTATGGTTTTTCTTCGGCTATATCTGAGTTAATAGTTTAAAACTGAAATCTAGGTTTTTTTATTAGCAAACAGTTGGGAATGCAATAAACGCGCTCTTTGCACGGGGCTTTAGTGTCCCCTTGAAGCACGCCGAAGCGAGGAACAAGCGGGGCGGGGTTTCGGCGAGGATGTTTGAGCGAAGCGAGTCCCGCAGCCGCCGCCTCGATTGTCCGCAGTGAGGGGTTTCGTGCTGGCCGGGGTCGCCTTCTTTGGCTTCGTTTCTTGGCGAAGCAAGAAAGGAAGGCCCCCGCGGTGGCAACCGCTCCAAAATCGATGTGCCGTAGGCACTAAAAAGCAAGCGGATTAACCACTTTGCCCCATGTGGCGTAATGCGTCTGGAAAAACGCCCAGACTTATTACGCCCTAGGAATTCATTACTATTTACGAGTTGTAAGGCATTGTAGTCAAGTGGGAAGAACACAACGGTAATAATCAGTTTCTTTGGGGGCGTCATTTATGGCTACCGCAAATTCTTTATCGGCATCACCACGATTTTTCAATTGTGCTACGCACATGAATGATTTTGAGTTGTATAGCTTGTTCATAACGAAAAGGACGTATCTGTTGTCTGAACCAACATATATGCATCCAGCTGGTTCGGTGTACCACTGTGCATGTACGGAAGATGTGAGATCGTATTTTACGCTTTTCATACAATCATCATGGCTGTCATGGTTTGACCACCATACCTCAAGTTTTTTTGTCTTTTTGTTTGTGGCATATACCTGCCATGGTTTTTCTTGTGAGTTCAATTTTTCAGAATTTCCGACTTTGACCTTGACCTCAACGTCACAGGCTGCCACAAGAAAAAACAAGAAAAACAAAAGAATGCGCGGAACAGTCATAGCTATGCCTAACGTGGAGCTAACGGGCTGCGCGCGTTTGCGAAGCCCCGCTTGAGCGTAGGGTTAGATTGCGTTGTCATTCAGGTAACTACCGATGTTTTCGGCTCGTTGAGCAAATTTTTCAACACACTCATCTCGATAGCTAGCTTGAAAATTTGGGTGGTGTTCTTTCACAAGCTGTTCCAGGGCCTCCCTGAAATCGTCGAGTGCGATTGATGTGCCGAGCGAGTCAAATGCGGACTTAAGTGCACGATGAAAGCGCTCATCGTCAAGGGGGTGTGAAGTGTGCCAAGTATCAACCTTGAGCCAAGGAGCAAGTGTGGTTTTCAGTGTTTCAATGTTCATGAGAGTTCCTCTAAGAAATCTAACATTTGAGCTACGACGCCTGCCGTAGCGGGACGGCTTGAGCGAATGGGGAGGCAGCATGCGGGGCTTAAACGCTCATCGGACCAAGTTTCGAATCGCTTGATCTCGGGAGTTGAGGTCGTGGCGCATCGCGGAAGCAATTTCTAGGGACCTTTCTTTTGTCTTATCTGCGGTCTTGGATGTGTCTAACATGTGTTCAATGAATAGGTTAGAAATGTTCTTCGGCATTAAAACAAGGAAATCGGCAATCATTGAAATCGAGTAGCTGTTCTCTGCTGCACCCTCGCCAAAGTGCTGCAGTGCCCTCTCGTAGGTTGCCTCGATCTTGTCTCGCTCACCTCGAAGCTGACTCATCAGCGCTTCAGTCTTCCATCGGCGCTCACCATATATGAGCGTCAGCAGCGGCGCGATCGAAGCAATCAGTCCCCCTACGAAAACTCCCCACAATGTGTCGTTCATTGAGATCCCTTGCGTGATGCTATTTTGTGCTGCCTAACGTGAGATACACACCTATACAGGTGTATATCTGGTTGATTTATGGGTGAAACGAAGTCAATTCCTTCGATTTTTTATTTATTTTCAATAGCTTGGGATCATGCTGCCAGATTGTACCCATCGCAATGGGATTACGGTTTTGATGTCGACATAAGCATAAAAATATGCTGTTCGTAAGATAGTTTGCATGCTTTGATAATAGTTTATTTTCAATTTATCACCGTTATGCTTACTTTTTAAATAATCTAACCATGCATATGGTATTGGCATCAGGCGTAACAAGTTTTCATTCGTAGCAAGCTTTGGTGGTAATCGGGTTGCCGTTTCCTGGAAATATTGTTTGCAGGTTGATAAACCCAAAGCGCTCTTTATAGCCAATTGTTGATGGATCAATCCCTGCAGATGTCGCAGATCTAATCACCCCCCCGCACCTCTTAGCCCTCATATTCCCCTCTAGCAGTTTTCTCTGTATTTGAGATTCCCCGCCCTCGCGCTATGCTGTAATAAATCTTATTAAGGAAGTGCGATATGTTAGATCTGCCTCGGCACCAAATGATGATGACGGTGTTGATGACGCCGGATATGGCTAATTTCTCTGGCAAGGTGCATGGTGGCGCTTTGCTTAAAGAGCTTGATCAGGTGGCTTACGCCTGTGCCAGCCGCTATGCGGGGGCTTATGCGGTGACGCTTTCTGTGGATCAGGTGACGTTTAAGCAGCCGGTGTTTGTGGGCGAGCTGGTGCATTTTCTGGCTAGCGTTAATTACACTGGCCGTACTTCAATGGAAGTGGGTATCCGGGTGGTGGCAGAGAACATTCGTACCCAGACTGAACGGCACACCAATAGTTGTTATTTCACTATGGTGGCGATGGGGGATGATGGTAAATCTGTGGTGGTGCCGCCGCTTACTCCCGCCGATGATGATGCTGAAGCGCGTTGGGTAGCCGCCGAGGCTAGGCGGGATATTCGGCTGATGTTGGCAGAGAAAATGGTGTTTAAAAAATAGCTGCGGCATAAAAAAACGCCACTTCCAAAGAAGTGGCGTTTTTCTTGAGGCTTAAACAGCTGGCATTACATGCCCATGCCGCCCATACCACCCATGCCGCCCATATCTGGCATGCCGCCTGCGCCTTCTTCTTTTGGCAATTCAGCAATCATGCAGTCGGTGGTCAGCATCAGGCCAGCGATCGATGCTGCGTGTTGCAGTGCCGAGCGGGTTACTTTAGCTGGGTCAAGAACGCCCATTTCTACCATGTCGCCGTAAACGCCAGTACCGGCGTTGTAACCGAAGTTACCTTTGCCTTCCAATACTTTAGAAACCACAACGCTAGGCTCGTCACCCGCGTTTTGTACGATCTGACGCAATGGTGCTTCAATGGCTTTCAGTACGATCTTGATACCTGCATCTTGATCAACGTTAGCGCCTTTCAGATCCACGATGGAAGAGCGTGCGCGTAGCAGAGCTACACCACCACCGGCCACAATGCCTTCTTCCACAGCTGCGCGTGTTGCGTGCAGTGCGTCTTCAACGCGGGCTTTCTTCTCTTTCATTTCAACTTCAGTGGCTGCACCAACCTTAATCACTGCAACACCGCCAGCTAATTTAGCTACGCGTTCTTGCAGTTTTTCACGATCGTAATCGCTCGTTGCATCTTCGATTTGCTTACGGATCAGGCCAACGCGTGTTTTGATGCCTTCTTCATTACCCGCGCCATCGATGATGATGGTGTTTTCTTTAGATACTTCGATACGCTTAGCAGAGCCCAGTTCAGCCAGTGTGGCTTTTTCTAGAGTCAGGCCAACTTCTTCAGCGATCACAGTACCGCCAGTCAGTGTAGCGATGTCTTCTAGCATGGCTTTACGACGATCACCAAAGCCTGGAGCCTTAACCGCTACAGTCTTCAGAATACCGCGGATGTTGTTCACTACCAAGGTCGCCAGCGCTTCGCCGTCTACATCTTCAGCAATAATCAACAATGGACGGCCAGCCTTAGCCACTTGTTCTAGTACCGGTAGCAGGTCACGGATGTTGCTGATTTTCTTGTCGAAAAGCAGTACAAACGGATTGTCCAGCAGGGCAATTTGTTTTTCTGGGTTGTTGATGAAGTAAGGGGAGAGGTAGCCGCGATCAAACTGCATACCTTCAACCACATCCAACTCATCTTCAAGGCCAGTACCGTCTTCAACGGTAATCACGCCTTCTTTACCTACTTTTTCCATCGCCGCAGCGATTTTTTCGCCGATGATTTCGTCGCTGTTAGCAGAGATAGAGCCAACTTGAGCGATTTCTTTGGTGGTAGAGCAAGGCTTAGCAATGTTTTTTAGCTCAGCAACTAAGGCAATCACCGCCTTGTCGATACCGCGCTTCAAATCCATTGGGTTCATGCCAGCAGCTACGTATTTCATGCCTTCTTGCACGATGGCTTGAGCCAATACGGTAGCCGTGGTTGTACCGTCACCAGCGATATCAGAAGTCTTAGATGCAACTTCCTTCACCATTTGCGCGCCCATGTTTTCGAAGCGGTCTTTTAATTCGATTTCTTTAGCGACCGATACACCGTCTTTGGTGATGGTAGGCGCGCCGTAGCTGCGTTCTAGCACCACGTTACGGCCCTTAGGGCCCAGCGTTACTTTAACTGCATCGGCCAGGATGTTTACACCGGCTACCATGCGTGCGCGTGCTGAATCGCCAAATTTAACTTCTTTTGCTGCCATGTTGTTTAACTCCGTAATATTTAGGTAAGGGCTAAAATTAGGTGGCTTGTAAGCCGTGATTAACCTTCGATCACGCCCATGATGTCTTCTTCACGCATTACTAGCAGTTCGTCGCCATCTACTTTCACGGTTTGGCCGCTGTACTTACCAAAAATAACCTTGTCGCCCGCTTTAACAGCCATTGGGCGTATTGAGCCGTTTTCTAAAATCTTACCGTTACCGACGGCAACTACTTCGCCCATATCCGGCTTTTCAGCAGCGTTACCTGGCAACACGATGCCAGATGCAGTTTTTTCTTCAGCTTCAACGCGTTTGATTACTACACGGTCATGCAAAGGACGAATTTTCATGGTGTTCACTCTCCAGATAAAAAAGTGGCATTCAATTAACTACAGAACGCTGTTAGCACTCAAGGCTAACGAGTGCTAAATAGTGTGGGCGTAACAAGGGCTTTTCAAGTGGGGAATGAGGATATATTTAAAGTAAATTGGCGGGTGTGTACCCTTAGCGCATTAAAGGCTCCGCAGCTTGCGTGGTGTTTAGTTATTAGATATCAAGTATGGATATCTAATAGTGGATTTAGCTGTTGTTTATATTTGATTTGCAGCTGTGTATTAAATGTAAGTAGTTCGACATAAGTTATCACGCATTTTTAAAGTAAAAAAGATGTGATTTTAGTAGGGTGTGCAAGTGCATTTCTTGCTCGCCAGCCCTTGGTGCGTAACGCCTACGGAGTTTCCACCCTACGAAAAACACATGCTTGAAAAGCATGGGGTAATTTATGCCTAGGCACTTAAACAGGGCTAAGACCTAGCAGCCTGTCGGACTTAAGACTGATCTACTACGGAAAAGCCGGATTTGGCCATATTTCACGCATTTTTTCGTTGAATAGCCAGCTATTCGCCTCAAAAACCCGCGAAATCAGTCTCAAACCGGTCTTTCCCTCGCTACGATCGCTTAAGTCCGACTGCTAGCAAGGTGGCTTCGAGGTAAAATATCGAATAGCCTTTTGGGAGGTTGAATAAACCGCTATCTTTGGGGGCTTCAGCCCGATAAGCCGCTCAATTCGGCACATATTTTAAAAAGGAAGGATTACATGAGCCACGCTACCACTATTTTGCAACACGCTTACGCTAGGGCTGAAGCATCTAATTTGGCTTATAGAGGGGCGTTGACTCCGGCCGAGGCTGTGGTTTTATTGGCGGAGTTGCCAAACGTAAAGCTGGTGGATGTGCGCACTCACGCAGAGTGGCAGTTTGTAGGGTTTGTGCCTGAATCAGAAATGATCGAATGGAAAACCTACCCTAAAATGGAAACCAACCCCAACTTTTTGACTAGCTTGCAGGGGGCGGTTGATCCGGATGCAGTAGTGATGTTCTTGTGCCGAACTGGGGCTAGATCACACGATGCGGCGGCATTGGCTTTTGCAAATGGTTATAGCCAAGCATTTAATATCTTGGAAGGCTTTGAGGGTGATAAAAACACCGCAGGCCAACGTGGCCAAGTCAACGGTTGGAAAGCAGCGGGTTTGCTCTGGACTCAAGGTTAAGGTTGGTTCAAGCCTATTTATTGGGTGTTAATGAGTGTAGGTCTTGCCGCGAAGCTTTAATTTGATGCCCTGCAGCCATGGTGGCTATTTCGGTGTTTTCGCGGCGGTGGTGGGCACGTTGCCTACCCTAAGATTTATTCTTCAAACAACACTAAACACCGTTCCGCATCTCGTGGGTGGGGGATGACGGTGGAGGCGATGCCGTAAGTGGTGGCGAGCCGCTCAGGGGTGAGTACGTGCTGCGGCGTGCCGTAAGCAACTTGGCTGCCGTTTTTAAGCAATAGCAGGTGGCTGCACCAGCGAGCGGCAAGGTTTACATCGTGTAATACCACCGCCACAGCAATATTTTCTTCACGGGCGATGCGGCTGACTACGGCAAGTAGATCGTGCTGGTGGCGTGGATCAAGGCTGGCGGTGGGCTCGTCCAGTAGCAGGTAGCGTGGCTGATCTGGGTTGGCTAGGATTTGCAGCAAGACACGGGCAAACTGCACGCGCTGCTGCTCGCCACCGGATAGCTGTGGATAGCGGCGTTTAGCCAAATGGCTGATATCGGCCAGCTGCAAAACACGCTGGCTTAAGTTGGCTACTTGTTGTGGTGATAGCTCGGCAAAGGGGTAGGCCCCCATCGCGATCACTTCTTCCACTCCCAGATCAAACGCTAGATTAGGGTTTTGCGGCAGCATGGCGCGCTGGCGGGCAAGCTTGGCTGCGGGCATGCTCAGGATGCTTTCGCCCTGCAAGCTGATCTCGCCTTGGGAGGGGATAATTTCCCCTGCCAGCAGGGATAATAGCGTGGATTTTCCTGCGCCATTTGCACCCAGAATCGCGGTGATTTCACCACGGCGTAATTCTAAAGAAATAGCGTTCAGAGTGAGCTGGCTGCCGCGTTTAAAAGATAGATTGTGGGTATTTAATAAGCTGGACATGATTACCTGCGCACCATCAAAAGCCAAAGAAAGAAAGGCCCACCAATCAGGCTGGTGACAATGCCAATCGGCAGCTCTGCGGGCTGGGCCACGAGTCTAGCAAGGCAATCTGCGGCGACCAGCGCGATGGCTCCCCCCAGCATGGCGGCGGGGAGTAAGCGGCGGTGGTCTGCACCTGTCATCATTCTGACCAGATGAGGCACCACAAGGCCGACAAAGCCGATGCCACCAGTGGCGGCAACCAGCGGGCCAATTAATAGCGCCGTCAGCAGTACCAATTTGCGGCGCACGGCTTTGATAGGGAAACCTAAATGCTGCGCTTCGCGCTCACCCAATAGCAGGGCATTCATGGCTCGCCAATGGCGCAGTACCATTGCTGAAATAATTAGCATCAGCGGGCCGAGTATACTTAGCAGCGGCCAGCTTGCACCCGCTAAGCTGCCCATATTCCAGAAGGTTAAGCTTTTTAACTGCACATCATTGGCCATATAAGTCATCAACCCAATCAGGCTGCCGCAAATGGCGTTGATGGCGATGCCTGCCAGCAAGAGCCCTGCCATACCCGGATAACGCTTGCCCAGATGATAGGCTAGTGCTGTGGCGATTAAGCTCCCGATAAAGGCGGCAGGGGCAAGCACCATAAAGCTGCCGCCACCAAATAAAATAGCGCAAACCGCACCTAAAGAAGCGCCTGAGGAAACACCGAGTAAGCCGGGTTCTGCCAGTGGATTACGAAATAAAGCCTGCATGGCCGCACCCGTCAATGCCAGAATCGCCCCCGCTAGCGCAGCAAATAGCACGCGGGGCAAACGCAGATCGAGCAATACGCTGTGCCAAAGTTGCAGCTCAGTGCCGGTTTCAAAAGTCTGGGCGCTAAATAATAGCTGCGGCAACACCTTAAATGGAATCGCTACCGCGCCGTTGCTGGCTGAAATCATCATCAAGAGCAGCAGCAAGCCTGCCAGCAGCCACAATAAGCCCTCGGATATTTGAGGCACGCTGCTGTGTGGATGGGTGATTGCGGTCATAAATAGTCCAAGAGTGTGTTGGGCGGGGGCTGGCCCATATGTGCTAATAAAGTATTGATTCAACTTAAAGCACACAGAGAGCACAGCGTTTCACAGAGAAAATCGAATATTTACTCTGCGGGCTCTGTGCTCTTCCGCGCTTTATAGTGCAAGCTTTAGCTCACTTACATATCAGCAACCGTTGCTTACTTCGCTGCCTGTTTTAACTGCTGCAAAGCTTCTGGCAGGCGTATGCCAAAGCCCAGTAGCAGTAAGTCATCCATCACGATGATTTTCTTGTTTTTGGCTGCGGGCGTCTGGGCAAGGCCGGGCATGGCGAGGACTTTTTCTATGCCGCCGAGGTTTTGAATCGACATACTCGATAGCACAATCACATCGGGCTGTAGTGCCACAATGCTTTCCATGGCCAGCGGTTTGTAGCCCTGCTGTTTGGTCAGCACATTGTTTAATCCTGCTAGCTTCAAAATGGCATCGGCGGTGGTGTCACTGCCTGCGCCTTCTGGGCTACCGCTGCGGCTGATCAAGAGCAGAGCGCGGGTGTTGCTTACTGGGGCCTGCACCACCTCACGTTTAAGCCGAGTATTGATAACCTTGCCCTTTTCTACTTCTTGCAAGGCACTGGCAATCCCCGCTATGCGTTTTTCTAGCGCGGCTAAATTAGGCGCGCTGGGTAGCACGATAACGGGCACACCGCTGTGTTGCAGTTTAGCCAGCGCTTCCGGTGGGCCCGCTTGATCAGAGGCCAGTACCAAGTCTGGCTTCTGTGCTAATACGCCTTCTACCGAAAAAGCACGGTAGTAGCCCACCTTGGGCAGCTTAGCTGCGGCTGGCGGGTAGCTGCTGGATTGATCAACGGCCACTAAGCGTTGTTCTTCATTCAGCGCATAAACAATCTCGGTGAGCGATCCGCCCAGCGTGACAATTTTTTTAGGTGGGGCGGCCAGCGCAGGGCCGATCAGCGCCAGTAGTAGGGTGGAGGCAAGCCATTGTTTCATGAGATTAGCCTGCCAGTGAAGTGGCACACAGATTGCTCAGCAGCTTGCACCATTCTGGTAATTCTGGAACGCCAGGCCTTCTTGCACCAAAAAACTGCACCATCAACTCGCCTGTGGCCGTGTAAACCTCAAGCGAGGTGACCCAGCCATCGCTGGTTAGCTTTCTGACCACCCAGCATTCGCTGATGGCACTGGTATCCAGATGCAGATTAAACATCGGGTCAAGAATATTGAACCAAGGGCCGGTGCGCAGCAGTTTTTGTATTGGGCCAGAGTGGATTTGCACCATGCCACGGTTGCTAACAAAACACATAATGGGTACTTGCAGCTCTGCGGCACCCAGTAGCATTGTTTCTACAGCATCAATTGCTACAACTTGCGCCAGATCTGCACCTGCTGCTTTGAGCGCACCAAGGCGGGTTACTTTATGCTGTTTGAGCATAGGGAAAAAGCTATGCGTATCGGTTAAAGACAGCCAGTGGCTGCGTAAAGCAGCCGGATCTTCGCAGTGGGTTGGTGTGCTGTCTGCTGGATAAGCTTCGATTTGAATCGCAGGGGTTTGTTCTGCTGCCAGCTTTTGTACAAGCGCGTCATAAGCGGCGGAGTCACTTTTTTCGGTGATATACACCTTGTGAATGGCGGTGCCTTCGGCGTCAAAAAACTGCACGCTCAGTCGGCTATTTTCAGTCACGGCAAAGGCGTGTTTCCAGTGGGAAAAAAACATGCGTAGATCGATGTCTTTACCCAGCACCATGCCCACTGGGCCTTTAGCGTGGATTTCCTCATAGCGGCCATGGCGCTCATGCACACACCAATCATTACGGCTTAGCACCATCACTTCGCCAAGGCTGGCTAGCTCAAGGAATATGTCTTGTGGTGTGCCATTTAAAGCTTTTGCTTCAACGCCACATTGCGCGGCAACGAGTTCGGCTTCGGATACTTGTAGGCGAGTGGCCCGTTCTCTGGCTCGCAGCTTAGGCTCGGCGGCCATCAGGGCATCGTAATTTGCTTTAAGAACGGCAGCGCGTTCTTGGGATGATAGTGCGTGCATGGTGTGGTCCTTGTCGCCCTAAAGCAGGGCCGTTGAGAAAATCATGGATGATCTTGTAGGGGATAAAACCAAAGTCTTGAACCACGAAGGGCAAAGAGAGCTCTGAGTTTTATGGGGAAAACCCTTGGAAATAGTCTTTATCCGTACTCTCTATTAACTCCGAATTTCAATGTTTGGAGTTTTTGAAGTTGTGACCGCTGCCCGTTTAAAAACGCCATTGTCGGTGTCGTCATGATTACTGCTGGGGACGTGTTTGGTAGGCCACCTACACCACCCAAGGCATCAGACCTATAGAGGGTAGAAGAGGACTCGCGTGCAATTTCAATTGCGCTGAGTGGGCAAAATCGACCTGATCGCGGCCGCTGTATATGTAAGTGCCAAAAGTATCTGGCAGGCGTATGCCACCCACCCTCATCAGTACACGGTTGCCTGCTAAAGCCGCGCACATTCACGCTGGATAAACCAAAGTGGCCATCACGCCTAGCCTTGTCCTAGCTAAATTGCGGTAATTGCCGATAAGTTCACGATCTAGCTCAGCATGGTCGATGTTGTTCACCGATGGCGGCAGATCATCTGGGTTTGTATCAGCGCGGGTGGCGGTAATTACCACGGAGGTGCGTGTTGCGGCAGGCGCTGAAGTGGTATCGGTGGCAAATGCGCTCTGAAATATGTCAGCTAAAAAAGGAAGCGCAAGGGCGTGGTGGCTGCGTTGCATACTGATTCCTGATAAATGCGGGGGCGGGCTGGGGCCAGAGTTTACTTACAGAATAGGCTTACTGCTTTTGAAGCAGGGCTGACCTCTGCTGTGCATTATCGTATCAATAGTCATTCTCATTATCAATGTTTTTTTGCCTTTGCCGATCCTATGAAAATACTTTCTTTGTTTGTAAATAAATTGTCATGTATTAAATTTTTATTAAAAAATGCTCTAAAAATCAATTATTTAATGATTCATAGTGACTTAAT